>JAABUP010001665.1_pt1 | contig 46167 bp, 58 predicted proteins | sample 5559201 | NCBI WGS metagenome assembly JAABUP01 (sample SAMN10711887, study PRJNA513373) | rock metagenome | isolation source: Antarctica rocks | place: Antarctica
CTTTTGGAGGTGGGCAGTATTGCCTTGATGAGTACTGCCTCGACGAGTACTGCCTCCAGTGGACCCCTCAACTTTTGGAGGTGGGCAGTATTGCCTTGATGAGTACTGCCTCGACGAGTACTGCCTCCAGTGGACCCCTCAACTTTTGGAGGTGGGCAGTATTGCCTTGATGAGTACTGCCTCGACGAGTACTGCCTCTAGTGGACCCCTCAACTTTTGGAGGTGGGCAGTATTGCCTTAATGAGTACTGCCTCGACGAGTACTGCCTCCAGTGGCCCTCAACTTTTGGAGGTGGGCAGTACTGGGGGCAGATCCAGAATTGGCTGCTTGTATGTAGAACTTCTAAAGGCAAAGCTGTGCATTCTCAGAGTATTCTCTTATTACGATGGAAACCCTATCGACTAAGGACCTGCAGATATTTCGAGAGAAGAGCAGGACCTTTTGCGGATCGTTCCGAATACCTCTTGACAAACTTGAGCATGAAAAGCTCCCCAACAATCCAAGGCAACTTGACGGGAAGAACGTCGCGAGGTTGCTGGAAGTGTTTCAGGCGGAAGACTGCCAGCCTCGAGAGCCTGAAAACCACGTGCCCGCGCTAGTATCTCGATCGGCTCTGCCCCAAAATACTCGCTCCGGCAGAGTCGGTGGTGTCTTCGAAGAGCCGCAATGGTTCCTCCCAGAGTCCCCTCTAAGAATCCTGCACGGAAGACACCGCCTAGAAGCGGCACGCAAGTTCCTCCAAGGGGCCGACAGATGGTGGGTTGTAGATCTCTATTCGGATGGTGCGAAAGTCAGCCTGCGATTCACTGGCACGTTTGCTGACACTTCCAGACCTTAACTCCCTTGTGAAGATTGAATTGCGAGAACAAGACCCCAATGCTTCAAGATGGTATGACGGGGACATAATTCGGCAGGTACGACTTTCCACACTTGCGGACGACTCTTCGAGAAGAGAGAGATGGCTCGCCAGGCTTTCAAAAAGCAAGCGAAAGTGTCTCCTGCGACTGGAGGCATTGCCGGGGACATTCTTAGAAAGCTTGGACGACCTTATCCCGTTTGCAGGTCTGTGGCCGCCTGTGCAACCAGGTACATTCCCTAGACTACAGAACTTGCATTGCCCCGAGGTTTGAGACCCCTCTTTGATGCCTCTTCGCTTTCTGACGAAAATCTAAGGAACTAACTCGTTATTTGAGCCGGATCAGAAAGACGTGGACTCACATCATCGGAAACAAAGAGAACGACCAACTTCAGCTTGATGCCAATACAGTTGCGATCCTGCAAGGCCGGTGTCCCTTTCGATCGACTGAAGATCATGCGTTCGTTCGGATGCGAATGCTCGCGGGTGATATCTTCCCCTCGGTTAAGGACGACAACCGACGGTCGGACATCTTCGACCGCATCTGCTCGGTGGAGCACATGATCTCATCAATATATATGTGTGCCGAAGATTCGAAATGGCTAGAGCCTGGAGTCAGAATTCTGAAAGAGCTTCTACCGAACAATGGCAAAGGCTCGATAGCGGAACAATTCCGCGCTCTCCACAACGGGCAGGCAAACATGGAGCTGCAGACCAGTGAATTTACCTCCGAGGATCGAACGTTGCCTTCAGGCAACTCGTTCTGGCTGTCGTACCGACAGGTCTTCCTCTTTAGTCTACGCCACTTTCCCGCGATGGATGGCCAGGCGCCCCGAAAAGATGTTGCCAAACAGAGCAGTTCACATCCGGGAATACAGCAACGATGGTGGCACGAGCTCTCGTCTCTCGCGTCAAAGAGTGGATACCGTGGGCTCCGTCGGAAATACCAAGATCGCAAAGCAGCGGATGCCAAGGCAATTGAAGACTGCGTGCGTAGCATCTTACCGCCAAGGTATTATGAGATCAATTCAGCACATATGCGTCGAATAGTGCAGCTCAATTGCCACCTCATGAGCGATGTTCCCCACGCCGAAAGGATGAGAGTGGTTCCTGAATTGACGTCAGACCATGATGGCTGCGGATCGGACATTTCCGATCGATGCGGTAGACCATACGACCAATCTTTTCAAGCAGATCAGGAGAGTCTCTTTCTCGATTATATTTACTCGGCTTCTTACACCCGCGTTCCCAAGCGTTATCTGACATCTTTTGCTGTAAAAAGAGACTTCTTTCACAGTTTCTTTGGCTCTGAAGAAGACGATTTGGATCAGGAACCTCGTATGGGGACCCTTCGGGTCCTTCGGGATGATATCGAGGGTGGGGATGAGGATGAAGATATCCGAATGGCGGGCCACCACCTTTCAACGTCAGGGGACCTACCGGACACGAAGGAAGAAAACGAAAGCCAGCTCCAATCGTCCGGGCCTCCACCCCCAATGGCCATATTCGGCCAGCAGAATCAGGGTCGTGTTGCCTCTTTTGCGGAGGCGTCGCGATTGCTTTTCAGAACCCGGAGGGACGGAAGGAAGCGCTTGTTCACCGTGCTGTCGCCCATGGCGGACAATACCTTTCGTAAGCATCAAGCCGACTCTCGAGACGGGAATTCCATGGTCACCGCCCTGGAGCTGCCTTCCGATGCTCGTTTTATAGCGCGGGATAAGAACAAACGGCTGAAGATGACACCTCCGACCGCCATCCTCGACGCAGCCCGTTCCGAGCGACTCCAGACAGTGCTTATGGTTAAACAGCCCAATGTTCAGGCACTTATTCGTCGATTCGAAGATCACGTGGAGCCTGAGGAGGAAATAGATGAGATTACTTGAACGAGCTAGAGTTACGATAAATGCGTTTTATTATCTCTTGATATGGAGCACCACTAATATCCCCAAGCGCCCCCAAATGCTAGGAGCGAAAGCCCGTTCGCTTTCAATATTGCAACGCTTGTATCACCTCTTCTACCTCCTTCACTCGTTCCTCGAAGTCTATAATACAGAAGCCGGGGAGGACCGCCAGTCCCTTGAAGTGGTTTTCTTCGGCAGCGAGCTTTCCCACTAACATTCCCTGCACTTCCAGCATGCATTCTTTGATGTCTAGTGATTTTGCGTATTCCGGATCCGACTTAGACAACTCCTCAAGCCTTTCCCGCCGCTTCACCATGTTTTCGTGGCGCAGCACTCTGCTTTTTTGAATCTCTTCGTCTTGAGTGCTCGAAAATATTCGTTGACAACTTCTAGTCCCTAGTTCTGTTGGGAGGTTTTTGGTTCCTCCAGTCGTGTTATATCTCATGGATAAACGAGGGATCGAGGATAACGAGCAAGTCGATAACTTATTAGAGTGCATCATGTGGGATGTCCGAGAATACATGACTAAGTCACTGTGTGTGGCTATGAAGCGGATGGTAAATAAGAGACTCTACTTCGATTTGACAGATCATCTTGTCTTGATTCCCTCAGGATCGACCAGCATCCTCTTCTGATTACGGCATCCGAATTTGTCTGCGGCGTCCACTTCTGGCTTTGGCGTCCGTGCGAATAGAAGACGATGAGGATGCTTGCACGGGTTATCCCGACCGACTAGCCCAAGTCTTGGCATAACCTAGGCTCACAACGAGTGATGACGGCTATGTAACTTGGGCAAAGGCAGTTGGTATCCTTTACAAAATTGATAAACGTAAAGTATCATCTATGAGGTTTCTTGACATAACACTTCTAGAAGCTAGATTAGATTGGCAGTGACCGAAGAACAGATTTCTATCTAGGCTGAACAGAACATAAATCAGAGTGTATGCCCATTTCAGCGTGCTACCAGAGCCAACAGAAAGACAACCTCGCAGCGCACTGCACTGATGAATAGAGCTAAAATCTTCGTCGATATTACTACTCTCCCGCTTCACTGCTCTACCCGCCCGAGAAAGAGCAGGTACATCATCGACAGCCTTATCGACACCGCTGAAATCCAAAAGAGGCCGTGAGGAGATGCCAGATGCCGAACAGAAAGCCTGTCAGGTAGATTTTCTCTCTTTATTCAGTCCACCTGCACGGCTCACAATAGAGTATGTGTTGATAGCTGCCCAACAGATAATCAAGAGTAGCATACTCGCGATTGAGCCGAAGACAGGAATACGCCAGTAGTCATTTCTCTCCGCACACCAGAGCAGCATGCCCACGAGAAAAGTGAATATTGAACAATCCAAGGTAACAAGAGGTACCCAAGCCAGAGCCAGGTCGTTCCATGTCACACTTTCGTAACCCTCAAAGCCGAAGAGCAGTATACTGGTGAGCATGATTGATGTCACGCTTATCGAAACTGAGATGACCAGGAGGCTTTCAGCGAAACGCAATTGCCCGGAGGTCGCAGGGTGGAATTCGTTGAAGGTGAGCATGGCAAGGGACAAGCCACTTATAAGAGCAGAGATCAAGTTGAACGTCTTGTAGAATCGAAGCAGGCGAGGGAAGACGTCGGAGGCTCCCGAGTCAATCTGACCATCTACGGGGAGGTGTTGAGCAACGTCAGATAGATGCAGTCGTACGACATACCATAAGAACCCGTCATTTTGCAGCAGCAGAGACTCGCAAATGTTGAGGTGCTTGCAACCTAAGTTGACTCTTAGTGTAGTCTCCCTTAGAGATCTACGGCGTGAAATGGAGGCAAAGTTTCTTATTCGAATCCTCAACCAGCAAGAACGAATTTGAAGCATTAAAGAATTTGGGAAGAGATCACTTAAATACTAAATAGAGTCAACATTAAAGGTGAACAGCGATAATAGGAGCCAAACGGAGCTGAACAGCCGGTGATGGAGCTGGGCAGCCAGTAGTGAAGCAAAGCAGCCGGTAATGGAGAGGAGTCCAGACAGTCAGAACTGGATCTCTATGGCAGGCTGAGCAGCCTATTTGTGTGCAGCTTTACGCACGTAAGCAGACTTAGAGTATGCAGCGAAGTGTGAATTAGTCGGTGACTATTCTAGTAATCAGGCTTCGTACATGGCATTTTTGGGCGAACCCGGCCGATTGATCCCAACAAGCATTAAGAGCTCGTTTGACGAAGACAGTGTAAATTCTAGAAGAAGCCTAAATGCATGTGAAGAAACAGAACACCCACGTTATTTGTCTATATAGTATAGTATGCTTGATTCTGCTTGCAGCTGCTTATAGAAAGAACGTCAACGAGAAATTTTGGCCCAAAACTATCCTCCTAAAGCAAAGACTGATTATCCCCTAATAATGCCACAAGCGAACACAAGTAGCTGTATTTCCGTTAGGAATGTTGTGACAACCAGCATCTGTCCCCACTCGATAATTCATCATATACGCTCCGCAGCTCCAACTATGATCTTGGTCGGCATCTTGGCCTGATTGACTGATATCCAGTTGTTCTTGTTCCTCTAATGGACGAGACATCTTAATCGATGCGGCTTTCTTTCCGCTGTCCAAAAACCCGAACGCCACATCCTGCGCATAGACGAGAGTTTCACCGACATTATGGCCTTGGCAGTCGGGTTCCGTAAAAGCAGAAACGGTAAGCGTGGAGGGAGTGAGGGCCAAAGAACCTAGGTTGATTGGCTGCGTCATTGGTCAAAAGGGTAGATTTGAGCTCTGCTTTTTATACACTTACTCCGACACCGCGCATTGGCACGAGAGCTCTCGCCGGGAGAGGAGCAATTTCATGGGTACTTTGGACTGTCGGTACAGCGTTGATTGGTGCAGTGGCGAGATAGCAACAGAAAAGGGAGGCTAATTGAGCCCTTGAGACGGTTATGGATAGCATACTAATAGATAGAGTGGGACATGGACATGAGACTGCTTCGTAAAATCAATGGGAAAATAGATGGTGATCCGGTGAGGCTTTTTGTAGTGCCGAAATCAACCACATCCGATTCCGGCCTTATGTAGGATTTTCCTGCACATCAAGAAACGGCTCATCTCCTACAGGGTCCCGATGATGCCCAAATACTATACTCAGGACGGTCCGCGGTAAGGTGTTTCATTAAGCAGCTATGGCTGCGCTTCCAGTTCACCATTTCCAATCCGCTGCTGATTCCTCGTCAGGTATCGTCTTTAAACCAGATATATTTGACTGCGATGTCACAACAAGCAATATACGAACCGAGAGTGAGGCACAAAGCCGGTCGCCGCCCATAGTAGGAGACCAACAGCGAAAAGGAGTCGGCGGGCAAACCCCGGAGTCCGCAGCTCCTAAGACTCCGTCTCCGCGTGCGAGAACAAGTAGGGAGAATCGGCATGTCACCTTCCAAGATCCTCAGATGAAGCGAAGACTGTCGTCAATACATCCGGCCTTTCGCCAGCGGCCAGTCTCTGGCAGGGCCGGGGATGTTGTTGCTCTGGACGACCAGATCGTAAGGAATGGCGGGACCACATCCACCTACGAGCAGCTCCCCCACCAGCTTCAGATATCGAAGCACCGTCGGCCTATCTCTTCCGCGGAGCGTGTGGTGGAACTTACACGAACGAACGGCTATCTACTGCAAGAGCTGGCTTATCACAAAGATAACCGAGCAGCTGACATGAAGTTTCACGAAACAGTGTTGGAGTTGCATGCGAAACTGGAAGATGCATTGAAGGAAAGATCCCAAAAGCGAGCGGACGCAGAGTCTACTTTACTGAGCTATTGGGGTATTGATTTTGGTGATGGAAATGTCGAGGACACCGTTTTCTGATCTCTATTATCTATATCCCATTTCGTAGATCTGATCCAGTCCTCCTCACCTTTCTTTGGAGGGCGGAAAAGCTTTCCTTGCCACTGCTGTAACGTATGCTTGTATGTAGTTTATTACGTGACGGATTACCGATTCGCCCTTCCCCAGCGGCCTACAAGTTAGTGCCTCCAGAGGATGGTGAGCATGCGAGGAGAGAAGCTTTCTCACCCGAGGGCCGTAGAAGATGGTTGCATTATGAAACAACAATCGTAAGGCAGAGTCCCGGCATAGAAAATAGACTCCTCCTGGATCTTAAAATGCCAGAACTGACCGTAGGCCCAGTGGTAAGCGAATTCCGTTGTCAATCGTAAACGAAACGTAGAATGAGACCGTGGTAGGGAAAATCCTCTCCAGGCACCGCTCCGTTGGAGCTTCCGAAAGTGAATTGCATGGCCTCCATTTCTGTTCCACCATCCTGGCGGCTGAGCGTCCGGAAGGATCGCGGCAGTGTCGTACATCCAAAGACATCCAGGAAAGGAGGCGGCATCCTTCACTACCCTTAAGACCATGTACTTTCCCTAGGGTATATATTGCCATTGTGGCTTCAAAAAGAACGGTCAAAGCATCTCCTTATTCACCATGGCGAAAGTGAGAACCCAGCGACACATCGTCCGAGAGAAGGCCAGGAAGCGAACCAAAAGTCTCTTCAAAAAGGCCAATGAGTTGGCTCAGATTGCGGACGCCAACATCTACATCGTCGTCGATCGCAGTGGAAAATATCAAATCTACAGATCCACCGATCAAGCCGGCTGGCCGCCGTCGGAACAAGAAATGGTAAGTCGCCTAAACGTAAAGGTCCGCGCATTGTATGACACTTCAAACATAGGAGCAGCATTACCCCATCCCTAGGTACAAAGGTCCGGCGGACTTTGAGCCTGCAAAGGGTGAGGCAAGAAATCAGAGGATCGTCGAAGAAACCCACGGTGGAGAGTGGACGGAGTCCAAGCTCAGAGATGGCGGTAGTTCCCTCGGTTATCAGCGGCGCATTTTCTCTGTTCCTAAGCCTCCAGTTCTGCCGAGGTCACCAGCTGGAAGAATGTATTTCTCGCCTCAAGTTTCATCTTAGACGGTGTGCAGACCAAACATCTATCTGCCATAAAACTTAAAATATTGATTCTTGCTCTGAAACTGCCTGTGAAGCTCCATTGCGATGTCTTCCCGAATTTAGCCTACGCCTACTTAACAGAATGTGACCCACCTCTTTTGTGCCTTGTATTACATGAAACACGCTGTCTGTTGACGCCACTCGGGCGGCAAAGCCGAAGATCCTTCGATCGTACGGAGGATATTGCCAGATAATGTGGTCCAGACGTCTGCCGGGTCTCTGACAAAGAATCGTTGAACAATCTGACACGCTGGGTTGAATGCTTGAGGCGGAATCATGACCGACGGTTGGAGAAGGATGCAGCCCAGATCTAGGACGTCGTTTCTACGTAGCCACTAGCGAAACCTTTGTATGGTGTGCATTCACGCGGTGGCTGACAGCCTCCGTGCATTTCTCCGAATGACTTGCGTCCGCGCCTTGTAAAGAATCCTAATTACGGGAGGATGGAGAGCGAATAGTCCGATTGGCATTTAATTTATCCACTAGTGCTGTACTCAGCCTCTTTTAGTCCCCGCCTTGCATTTACAACCCCTCAGATATACGCTCCAGCCTCTCCCTTGTAAGCGCTGCAAGAATTGGGCATGTTGGTTTGAAACATATGTTTCGACTTCGAGTGCGCCGTCGAGACGGCCAGGGGAATTGCTCAGCCTCACTTCCCGTGAACCCGTCAACTGATCCCTCCACAGCACAGCACAACATCTTTTCCTTATGCCCGCAGCTCGTGCATCACGTGACGGTAGTTTTTTGGAGTCCATGCAAGAAACTACTGTCATGTGACCTCGCATTTTACCTAGAGAGGTGTCAGTTCCTCTTACTTTAAAACATGAAATGAGCCAAACACCGAAAGAACCAGCCCTAGTAAGTGACACTTTCCCAGTCATCCTTCCGGCTAATCCATGTGTAGGTATTGGGCGAGATAGTGGAGATTCTCTCCATGTTTTCGACATCTAATTCAAAGGAGGACTACGTCACGCTCCTCGATAGCCTAGAACACCTAACGACGGAACTCAGAGAAGAGATGTCGCAAGAAAGACAACGTAAGAAGAAGACCAAGCAAAAGGAGACGCATTTCAACCATGGCCCCGCCGGTATTCCGCAGGTCCCAAATGTGGCAACAAGGTCGCGCGGGGCCGTATCGGCGAACGATCTCTCATCTTTAACGCTGCGCTCACACTTGAGGCCCAGACCCTTTCCATCAGACGAAGCCGAAGTAATTACTGTCCAATCCGGAAGGACCCTAAGTGATCATAAGAACTCCACGCTGAAGGCTAAGGCGAGATCAGACGCGACGACCAAGGACAAATTAAAGCAAGAAATCGAACGTTGTGAGAAGTTTTATTGGGGAAAAACCTTCATTGTCAACGGTGATGAACGCTCGGAGACCATCTACCCTGACGAAATCCATCATTTCTTCTCCCGTTTTCAAGAGCAAACCTGGCTTGCTAATTCCAACTTGATGCCGTTGCTTTTCTCTTTTAGGTGGCCGTGGACGACTTTAGTGCTGCACAGCTCCTATACACCATCTACGGCATTAGAAAATGGCAATCAGCAATCTAATACGAGAGTACGGTGGCCATTACGTCGCGATCACGATCGCATCATCCTTCCATGCTGCATTCGAAGTCATTGGACGCTGTATGACGTAGACCTCAAAGGTAATTGCATCCGACATTATGACTCCCTTGCGGAAGATGTTTCAAAGTCAGAGAAAGCGGTGTCCGCTATCAAAGAGCGATTGGCCTACGCCATGGAAGGATGGGAAGGCCCAGATCGGGATTTTACCATAGTCAGTGGGGTAAGTGAGGATTACAGTCCTTGCATACGCCTTTTCAATCTCTGAAAATTTGCAGGCATCCCAGCAGCAAGAGAACGGCGATGACTGTGGGATCTACATGATATATAACGCCGACTGTCTCGCCTCAAATCGAGACACATTGGAGGAGCCGATAGACGGTGTTCAGCTCCGCTATCGTTACCTTGAACGTCTCCTCCAATTAGAACGCCAAGGGAGAAGTGAGCGGCAGATTGTGGACATGGTCCTCCCTCCAAACAAGACACTCAGAATCAAACGGCGGCGGCTACCTGAAGATATTTCAGATGATGAGTCAGACCAGGGCCAACATGGGTCTAGAAAGAGCCGCAGGGTAGACTGGAGGCCTCCATCGCATTTAGGTTCTGAAAATGCGTGGATTGAGGAGCGAAATCACCTCGCCACCACCATCTCGAAGCAAAGGTATGGGAGATCCAAGCAGGGATGTGGAGGACGAGCGGAGGACCTGCTTCGGCTGATCGAGGCGGTCGGATGCAAGGATGTAATGACGGCTTGGGATGAAGTAATCGCCGTAGAGAAGTTGGGTGTCAGAGTACCGACAGCAGATTCGACGGTTGAGGCGATCTGTCAACTAATCGAGCGGGCTCACGTCAGATCATTCAAAGACAAGGTACTTTTACGAATTGGGAAATGGATTTTCACGATGAAGATATTGCAAGATGTTGAGAAATTGAAAAAAGAAGGTGCTCCGTCCAGGCAGAGCGTCCTCAAAGCTGATGCCAATATGAGAGGGCCTGCAATGAAAAGAGCATTCGCAAAATTCATGACAGAAGCCCATCCTGAGCTCCAAAAGCCAGAGTTAGACAAGCAGCGAGACGTACAATATTCCAAATATCGAAATTGGTGGCGTGAGGGTCAGATATGGGTCCTTCTATATCATGCATTCGGCGCTGCCATTCTATTACTCGTTCCGGCAGGCCAGCGGGACGAGGGGGGATATTCAGTCAGCAACCAGCAGTAAGAAACTCCTCTCGTTTATGAAAAATCACAACTAATCTAAATCCAGATACGTGGAAATCAAGTCTAGCGATCGTGAACCCTTCATCAAAGCCCTGCAGAAACTACGACCCGATTTAGAGAAGACCGTTTCCGAGCTAGACGACCATCTTGAGGTCCTCAAACAGGACATTGCAGGTTTACTTGGTCGGCTTCAGCATCCGCGTGTATCTCAGGAGTTGAAGGTTGAGCAACCCCAAGGCAACCCGTGATAAAAATTCCTGAAGCAAACTGCCAAAGCACTAGGCCGTACCTTCCATGATGTTAGCACGACCGGGACCGCATATTACATGGTACGAGTTCAACGTTTTAGATTATTTCTGATCTCCAAATAAAACGACCTAAGTTCGCGAGCTCGTCATATACGTCACGTAACATAATCCTCCCTCGCCACATCCGCCGGTCACCCCAGACTGGTGGCCACTCCCGCAAAAGGCTGCAATCTTAAGAAACACATTCCATGCTGTATCTAGGAGGTGCGTCTTCAACGACTTGTTCAGTAGCAAGACAGTAAGCCATAGAAATCCAATAGTGACCCGTGGGTCTAATTTTTCTTAGAAAAGTGAGGGCGTTGAGCTGGTGCACGTGACTTCCATGGTTGTACGTCGTGAACAGGGAGTTGGGCGAAATTGTGTCGGCCAATTTGATGGTATTTCTGATGATCTCGGCACGACAGCGTTCGCGGCGCCACTGAAGTTCGAGCAGGATGGCCACCTGAAGGCAGGTCTTGGCTGGATCGGGATCTGGAGGAAAGAGCGCCTGATTTAAAGTAGAGGTGACCTCCGACATGAGCTCGATTTGTCGTCCTATGTAGGTGGAGCGGCTGTCACACATCCACGCGGAATCAGAGGTCGCGATAGAATACAGGACGAAGACCTCAAGGATGGTACGGGCATATGAGAAGACAATCCCATCGTTCTCGGCCACGCATAATTTCATTGTAAGGGAGGTGATGACGGAGGAGAAGGTCTCACGCTCAGAAGCCGATGATTCCTGTAACATGTTTTGCAGCTGGGCAACATTTTTATCTTGCTGGCGTAGCAACGCTGCCGATGACGGGTCCGCCAAGATAGAATGCCAGTTGGCTTTAGTCTCATCTTGGCGTAGGAGAGAGCGCATGTGCCGCCAGACCGAGGGCATAGCGGGAATGTGTCTGTATGGAACGGTGCCGAGAAGCGTCTCAGATCATCAAGTTGATCGAACGTGTACAATCATATCATACTTGGAGTATTGTCCCATCCAACGAAACATCAGGAAAGAATCCGATCCGGAAGCGGGAAGATCCAGTTTTGACCCTCTGCCATGAATGTCTTGCATGCAAAAACGAATGCTCCGCTTCTGTAGGAATTTGCAACCTTGAATTGGACGATGTCAAAAGCAGAGGCTGGAACCAGAAGTGGATGTGACTCTCACGTAGACTGAGGAGCGATAATTAAAACAGCGGTGGGTCAGAATCTGAGGGGCGAGCCATGAGCTGAAGTGGCCAGATCTCGAGCCAGGAGGGACGCATGCATTTAAAGAGCACCGACTTCTTACAATCTCGCCATACAGATACTCGAGGATCAGAACAAAAAGGTGTTTGGGTTCGTTTCAACCACCAAGCGACCCTGCTAACTTATGAAAGATCCTAATTACGGGGCAGAGATTCAAACGCAAAATAGGTCCCACGTGATGTGTCTCATCGTATTTCCAGTCTCCACGAGTCCGCCGAAGTCGCTTCATGAAGATTCCATCTCACAGTATCCTCGCCAAGCAGCAAGGAAGATTCGCCTCGCAAAGTTTCGTGCTCTCCTACACGAGCACGCTCCCTTCCTCCTGGGATGGACTACCTTAGATACTGAAAGGTCCCGCAATGATGACGAGCCCTGCACGACGAAGGCAACCCCTCCACCTTACATTCGAGGCCCGAAGACCTCGGAGCTGGCAAACTGATCGCAGAATTGGAATGAAGGACAAGGCGATATTCTGGGGCGACTTGCAAGCAACAGACTGGCATGACGCACGTGTCTCAGATTTCTGGCCAAATCTGAATGAGAGAAATCATTGCATGGAACTCTTTAAATTAGACAAAATGAAGTAACTTGCATAAGTGCGCTGATCCAAGTCATCATCACCACTCATCCAGAGACTGATTCCACAAATCACTTGGAGCCCACATTTCCCCTACCGCATCCGACTGACTCTATATACGAGAACAGTCACCTTCTTCATAGTGGGACCATCCTATTAGCACAGTTCCGTACATAGCTAAGAATTGCGATTTCATGCCGACTAGAGAGGATGGTCGTGGAGGTAGAGATCTCGCCCTTCCAGAATCATGAGATATATGTACTAGTAAATGAGAAATGGGATGGCGCTTTCGCCGTGGAACTGTGGAGCCGATGGCAATTGTTCTTAGGTTTGATAGCTTTGGAGTGGAGGTGGTTTGATATGCTATTTTTATTTTGCGACAATAATAAACGCATTTACCGCCTTGCAGATGTGCCATCTCGGCTCTAAACCAACGTCACCAATCTTGGAAGAAGCTCGCTTTCTTCCAACAAGATCCCCATCCCTCCTGAGGTCACCCAGGAACACTTCTCCTGGAGTAAAGAGTAGCGACGAAACAGCAGGTAACAATCATACAGCAAAAAAGCACGCTGTACTAAGCAAGATCTGGTTTCCCCCCCAGCCTTACCACTGGTATGTCCCACTGCAGGCGCTACTTTCAACGATGATCGCAGCTTTTGCCGTGCTGCATCTTGACTGGGGTCGTGGGCGTTTGAACTTCCCACTGGGGGTTCACATGTTGTGTTAACGCCTTCAAGTTTTCTCTCATCCCTTGGAAGAATGGATACAGTCCAGCGAGGTGCTGAACAATGCCGTTGATCTGTCTTTTCTCTAGATTCAATTTCCATTCCTTATAGAACCTTTTGACTCGATATACCTTGAGTTCTCTTCTAGCCTGTCACATTGTAAACATTTTTCTTCTCGAGGAGGTACCATGGCCATACAACGCTCTCAATCCATCGAGTCTGGACGACAATTGATCGGCAGCGAGATTCGGTCTAGGTCCGTTGTCCACCGGCATCTCAGACGGCTGGTCGGCGGGATCCATGAATGTCCAATCCACCTGTTGATCGACTGGTTCACTTTTTGCACAGTCTGCCACTTGACTGGTCGCTGGCCCAAAGTCTTGGTTGGCTGTATTGTTCATCGACGACCCATCCTGATCGAAGGTGGTGTTCTGGTGGTCTAGAAAATATGCGTCGGGTTGATCTTCAAAGTTCTTGATGAGCTGATCCCACAGGTCGTCCGACAAAGGTTCTTGCTTGATGAAAGCCATGTTGATAAATGAAAGAGAAACTGTGATGGAACAGCTTCGGTAAGGCCGGCTGTCTTTATCAGCGTTCCTGGAGCAGCAATTTTTGGATGGAGAGGTAATGAATGCGAGGGGGCGGCTGAGCCTTTGTTGATTGGCCGTGCGTACCCGGAACTCAAATGCGCCATGGAAGCCGACGTGCATCGATCCCTCCTTCATCGATGGCTACGTGCTTTAGCGCCACACCTGGAATCCCTTCATGACCGGCAATCCAATGCCTTCGCAACTTCTACGCGCCGTACATGTCTGCGCCTCACTCGCACAGTATAGCCCCACCAGTCAATGCTCTCCAACTCTCGGTGCCCTTAAAAATCCGACCCTAACCGTAGTACCTCTGGGGCCCCACAGAAAATGTGATTTGCTAAAACAGACTGTCACAATAGGATTCTAGCTTTGCGGTGACCAGTTCTGGCTTCGCCCCTGAGATGTAGACACCATGTTCAAGACGTCCCCTAAAGGATTTAGCATCCATTATACGCTGCATCGCTGGGGTATATCTACGTGACTAGGGTCTCCAAAGAGATGGTAAAGCTCTCCATAATCACCGAGTCTTCGATTCTACTTCCTTATAAATAAAGCCCCATCATCACAGACATGGCATCGCAACGCCAAGAAGTGAACCCCGAACATCAGGCATTCCGGATCGTAAATTATTCCTGCTCCCCTCAGAGGTCCTGAAGCTGATAGCAGTGGCAGATGGATCCGTCTATCTGCACAGCGTGTGGGATTGAATGGTTTTCAAACCAGAATCTTCATCGGAAAATCAACATCCTTCAGAACCAACACAGTATCCTCAATGATCAGTTGTTCCGAGCCGGTCACGTCAACCAGCTCAACGAGCTCCGCATCAGAACCCTTAACCACGAACGGGAAGGACATGCCGCACTCGCAGAGTCGTCGAGACAAGCCGCAGTCGGTCTTCAGAGCCACCTTGACAATCAACAGGCGACTTTCGAATTGGAAAGGAGGGAGCGCGCTCTCGCCATTCAGTCGCTCGAATGCGAGTCGGCTCGCCGTGAAGCGACAGAGAGATCCCTTGAGCATGAACGCACTGTCGTTCAGAAGATGACCGGTATTCTCGACAAGTTTGAGCTTCCTAACGGCGATGGTTTGGCCATTGATCTTCCGGACAACATAGGTCTTGGTACCCTTTTCCACGAATGGGAAAGTACGAAATCGGAAGTGAAAAAACTGCGGAACGAGCTACAGCGCACGGCCGCCGAGCTGCAGCACAAGCAACTCGTCCTCGAAAACCTGGCGGGAAATTTTGAGATCCAGTCACAGAGTATGTCCGAAACGTCATTCTCCGACAGCGATGAGGAAACCAGCCCCGAGGTAGCCGAACTGCAGGCAATATCGACGCTACAAGGAATGGGGAGACGTGTTTGATTGAGAGAAAGGGCCAATGTCGTTTATAGAATCGCTGTTGTGCTCTCAGGAAAGCTTTATTTGATTTGGATTTTGCTACGGAAAATGATTTTAGTTCTTTTGCTTGTTTAATAGACGTATTACTCGCCGAATGCAATGCTACCCCCCGTGGCCTTCAGGTACTTGGTCCAAGTCTTGTGGGTGAACGAAATGGAGGCTATCGACACTATTTCGTCCTCGACCACCTAAGGTGAGCATGATCGGGTCGAAGGCAGCGAGTCGGTTGTTTCCTACCAGTAGCATCTGGCATTTAGATGGAGTGCCCGTACGATTGAGGGGTTGTCCTTCAGACTGCCAGAAACGGATACCTGTAAGGGCTCAAGTTTTGGATCACCATAAGCGCCTACAAAAAAGATGCCGTGAGCTTTCTTTCTCTTTTCTGAGTTGTGTAACTTTTTCTTTGTATACGTAAACAAATATGACCATCTGTAAGCACGTTGAATGGCTACAAGTGGCGGGTGGGAGAGAGATCGCATTGATCAACTCAGGCCGCTTGGCAAGAATCGTGGGGGAGCTGACTAATCCGGCAACCCAGCAACCCTCTGTCCTCTTATTCATCGGTCGAAAAGCCAAACATCAAGCTCTCCGAGAGCTCTTTCCAAATCACATCAAGAAAGGGCGTAACGACGGCATCGCTACTCTGCGAGTCGATAACACAAGCCTCTATTCCGACCATCCAGTGCTCTTTGCCGAAAGCGATCCGTCTGTGACGGTCACGTCAACCTCGAACTCATCTTGCCATGAACCCGAATCGTTCCCCATCAGGTGGGCGAACGCCACAACCGTGCACGATGCTTATGACATTCTGCACGCGCGAATACTCTGTCCCGTCAGCGACGTACTGTGCATTTTTGCGGATGACTTCCCCAGCTTCAACGCTGTCGTGGATCGCCTGAAAATTTGGGCCGTTGCCGGAGGAGGATCGAGTCCCCTCGAGCAAGCCAGACCGAGTGTCGTGATCGTCAAACGCGGTGACGAGGCGAGCGCCAGTCCTACACATGATCTACTCGACATGCAAGATGTCCAATTCAGCCTGGATCAGAAGGTCCTAAAAGATTTCTACTCCTCTATTAAGGTCCTACATCTGGCGGACGAGCAAATATCCCCGTTGGCACGATTTCGACGGTTGAAGGAGCTACTATGGAGGCAGATGGATGAGATGCGAAACCTGCGATTGCGTTATCGATGCCTCTACTCGGCCGTGCACTTGAACAAGTTCTTTCACATGGCCGTATCGCAGACAGCAGCCTCTGTTCTTCGACCGTTCAATTTCGTTACGGCAAGCCGACTAGGCAACGAAGTTGGTCCAGACCACGCCGATCATCTTCTCTCATTCTACCGGCTTGGGATGGACCACGGTCTATCGTACGACACCATGGGACGTTTCGTTGCTTCTACCATTCTGCTGGACGCGTACCCCCCCAAGATGCATCGTGAGTACCCACGCTGGGAATGAGGAAATAACGAGCTGATTCAGCACTCAGACTTTGACCCGAATACGGTCTACGATGCCATCTACCACCCCTCGTGCCTTAGGTCGCTCGTTAGCTTGTTCAAAGCTCGATCATATTCGGAAATAGAGGTCGCGAAGCAGGCCGAGGATCAAGAACAATGTATCAAAAAGTACTTGGCTATATACTTTGCAGATATGGTCTCGGTCGGCAAGACCGCGGCGCAAGTGCATCAGGGGAATGGAGGCGGCCTCGGCATTCCGTGGCCGCAGCTTCAAAGCAACAGCACCTGCCTCTGGTGTGTTCGCCGGAAGCCAGAAAACCCACTCTCGTGCGGACATGCCATTTGTAATGCCTGTGTACGGATCTACGGGGATGAGATGCCCATTGTGGATTGTCAATATCATATCGGGGCTTGTATCTTATGCCGTTCCGGGGATGGTACCGTCAGACTCAAGCCCTTCTCCGCGGGCGAACGGCTTTTGGCCATTGATGGGGGAGGAACGCATGGCGTTATTCCCCTAGACATCCTGGCGATCATTCAGGGTATGATGGGGAGTGAACTTCAGATTCAAGACTTGTTTGATATAGCGTTCGGCACCAGTGTCGGTAAGCTTCACGTTCCGATCTCACGGGATGTCAAGCTAACCAATGAGACAGGCGGTCTCATTGTCTGTATCTTATTCCTACGTGGCATGACAGCTTCTCAATGTGTTCGTATTTTCGATGCGCTGGCTCGAAAACTCTTTGAACGCCCTCAAGGGCGGACGAACTTCATTACACGCCTTCGCCTCTCCTTGAAGGGTTGGTATAGGGATGGCCATTACGATGCAAACGCCCTCGAAGACTGTTTGAAGCATAATTTGGGAGCCGACGATCGCATGTTTGGCTATCAACCCGGGGTCGTTGCCACTAAAGTTGGCGTCATCGCCGCTACGATCGGTAATGCCTCTCCGGTCATTTTCACCAACTATAACGGACCTGGCGCAAGGAAAGAAGAATGCGGTAAGGGCGTATGTTGCACTTAGGGGCAAAGGACTGAATAATATTTAGGGTACACGCATGTTCGCCCGGATAAAGTTGAGGATGAGCCCTGCATCTGGGAAGCGTGAGTGTCTCGTCGTTGCAGGAGACTAGAAACTGACTTCGTAGTGGTCGAGCAACTTCGGCTGCACCTGTGTGAGTGCAACGGCGGAGTCGTCAGGCGAAGCACGGCTGACGTGCAACAGTCTGTACAGATCAGCACAAATCAAGGCATCCGGACCGGTTCAGGATGGTGGAATGAGCGGACACAACAACCCTGTCAGAATTGCGTTGTCGGAGCGCCTACGCAATGATCCCTCTCTTTGGGCTCCCGACGTTGTGGTATCCCTCGGCACAGGCGCACCGAAGACCTCGGCATCTCCCCGGACTACGGATTTTCGCCATGTGATTCTAGACGGCTATGTACCTCGACTTTGGCGATCTTATATGTCGTCTTTTAATGGGCAAAAGATTTGGGATGAGCTTATAAGCTCTGTGGACGAGAGAAAGCGAGAGGATTATATTCGGTTGAATTCTCTCTTACCCAACGATGAGCCGGCGATTGACAACACTGATCGCATGGAGGAGCTGCGAGAAAGCGTCCACGTACCACGAATGTATCGAGATTGTGAGAAGACACTCTATGCACTGCTCACCGCCGCATTCTATTTCGAGCTGGCGAGCGCCGAACGCGTTCGAGAAGGCCAATATCGTTGTTATGGTACGATACGGTGTCGTCTTGCGGGGATGTCGATCGTGAAGTTATTGGCAAGACTCAGTGTATCCAATCTGGCTTTTGCCACTGACGTCGAGACTTTGGGTTATTATGGAGGCCGTATAGATTTATGTGCATTGTGCCATCGATATCAGAAGAAGGTTGACTTTTTGGTTCGCCATCCAACGCAGCTGGTGACCATTTACAGCGAGAGCGTTACACAAGGGCGACGAAAGATTAGTGCTTTCCCACAGACAGTACGGTGGTTTGAAAATCATCAAAGGCTCGATGCCCCTTTTGGAACGGCTTTTCACAGGGACTTGCAGGACCGATCCTGTAAGGGTTGTGTCCCGAATGTTAGTCTGAAGAGGCCAACCTCTGATGGTTGGCAAAGATCACAAAAGTGCAAGAAGCCTCGACTTGAGCCGCGTTCTGCAGGGTCTCTATTGGAGATTCCAGAAGAACCTATTTAGCAGGCATATGGTCACCGTTCCACGATGTCATTTCCCTATGTATTTGTTCGAAATAGATGGCAACGTAGAAATAATAGACTTAATGTACAATAATTCTCTGATTGTAAGCAAGCACGTCCTTTACAAATTCATGCGTTATATCACCTAGCGAAATACTCAAATGTAGTGTTTATGTTGGATGCTGCCGGTGTATATAGACTACGACCAGCTCCCCGCGGGATGACGGCTTTGGCTTGACATCGTGCTGTCAAAAGAAAGCTTTACTCCCAGTCGTCAGTCCTGACTTTTCTCTTCTCGCCCGTGATGTTAGAGAGACTCGACGCTTGAGTTGTCGTCGAGGTATCAATGTGCGCTGATTCAACGGATTTATATACGGAGTCATTGTCAGTTTCGAGAACCTTTTGAGAGCTAAAAGCACGATTGGGCTGTGTCCCAAAGCCAACAGATTGCGTCTCATTGACAAAGGAGTGGTCGGAAGCTAGAGGTATGCTGGCATCTTCTGTTTTAGGCCGCGTGTTGAAAGTGTCGTAGGTGTCCACTGTAGCGGATAAGTCTTTGAATAATACATCCCGCATCCAATCCACAATATTCCTCATCGAAGCTCTTACTTCCGAGATTACGGAATCTCTCGGGTCTTCAACTGCCCAACATCTCAGAACCTTAGAGTAGTAGGTATCGCGATCATGTCCACCTTTAGAAACCCAGTGACACCGAAGTCGCCACATCTCCCCGTTGGTATCCAGCGCTAGCACCCACGCCTTGTCATAGAAATCGTCCTCCAAACTAAGTGCCTGATACAGTCTGAGAAGATTGTAGACCGCACTCGCTCCGTTATGTAGATTTTGTAACTTTGCAACGTTCATCGCTCCCGACGACCCTTTCAGCTCGGCAAAGAATATAGGGAACGAGAGCTTGTTCTTGCTAGGGCTTGCGAGTCCTTGCAGCCTCCGAATGGCTCCGCATGGGAAGAGTTTTGTATGATATCCAATGGCATAGTCCGGCTGCGGAGGTGCAAGTTTAGGATCATGGTTCTGGTAAGGGGGGATCCAATGTGCCCATTGCCGGTTCCATTGTTCCTTCAACGTCTGACAGGTGTCCACTCTAGTCACGGGGAAAATCCTTGGGAACACACTAGACGAAACGCTATTCTCGTTGGAGTTGCGTCGGATGGTCACCCGGATACTCTTGATTTCATGTTCCTCAGGCGGTGCCGATGCGCGGTCCCTTCCCACTAATGATTGAAGTTCCCGCCAATTGTTGGGCTCTTCGTCACCTGCCTCCACGACGCGACGTGCTTCTAATATATCGTCGAAATCAACATCGTAAGCCGTGACAGACTTGGATTTCGAGGAGAGAAGGCTGGCGCTCCCTTTTCGTCTGCTGTCGGAATAGTCCGACACCGACCGTGCTCCGTTTTTACAGCTCATGATATGGGACCACTGATCGTAGTCAGTATTGCACCTAGAGAGAACTTGCCCCCGGCTTGCCTGAGAGTCTTTACTATTAACGAAGTTTTCTGGTTCGTCTTGAACACTCTTAAGCGCTGACACGGTCAAGGGCGTGGGTTGCGCAACGGGACGACGAGCTCGCTTTACACAGCGTTGCTGCTCGCCACAAGAGTGCTTCCTCTTCTTTTTTCTCTCTTGCCCCTGTGGCTCACACTCCTGTCCAGTCGTGTGCGATCTGGGTGCGAGATCTCCCGACTCAGTTCTGGCTTCGCCATATAAAGAAATCCCCGCTCGTCGACCGACACTGCCCCCTCTGGACTCCATCAGAGCGACGTTTCAAGACTGGCGTTTGAGGATTCACTGGCAAGGATCTCGATCGGGATGAACGGTTGTGGAGAGAATATTCTCGATATAATTTCATCAAGTCGGCGCCAAGTTATATGCCAAGTTATATGCCAAGGCTTGATGGGCTCCAATCATTTTCCAGCTGAAACCGATGGCCAAAACAGTCACATATTACATAAGCTTTTACTACACAATGAAACGACGTGTGGTCACTAAAGATGCATGAACTTTCCACCTTGATGATCTACTGCAATTGCTCTGATTCTGATTCTAGTGTGTTCGGTAAAGACTGACTAATGGAAATATAAATTCTATGGAACCTCATGTCTTCTGCCGTCCGCCCGATATTTCTCACAAATAGAGTTAAAGCTCGGACTTGACGGAATCTCTGGAAGTTCCAAAGGCCTCCGGGGTGCGTGAAGCGGCCTTTGGCTTTGCATTGCGCTTCAGGCCCGTCTTCCGAGGAACTATGTTCTCTACATCTTCATCATCATCCTCCTCCTCACCGTCATCGTCCTCGGTCTTGATTATTACCTCCGGCGACAGCCACGGCATCTCCTCGATATCGGCTTTTGTCAGTTGCTCCCCGGTATCCGGATGCTCATTTTTCTCCCGACACTGATCAAGTTCCGCGAGTAATTGCTCATTTTGAACATCCAATTGTGCATCGATGCGTTTAAGTTTGGCAGGACTGAGCCCCTTCATGCCAGATAGCGCGGTCCTGGTGCTTACATACTCTTCGTCCAGGACTCTGATCAAGTAATATTGGATTTGGCTTTGGGTACGCGCCGTTTTGGTAGTTCGCTTCTGATTTGTTCTTTTGACTTTGACTCGCCCATAAATTGTCATCTCGGTGGCCGTTGTGCCCTTCGGCAGATCTTCGCATTCGTACATTCCATCCTTTTCCCACTCTTTGGCGACCCCTTTCCCAAAGTCTGCCCCGGGGTATATATCAAAAAACGGATTTTCTTCTGTGCCGCGATTCACGATGACGCGGCAACCATGCCCAGCTTTCCTAACATATTGGACTCTTCCGAGCGACGTTCGGCCGTCCGACTCATCGGGAATGGGAACGCCGACTTTGGTCTTCACACCGCCTTTGGTGGAAGCCTGCCCAGCTTTATCGGCGTTTTGGGACGCTGCGGCTCCGGAAGACTCTGCGGCTTTAGATGACTCCGCTCCGTTAGGGTCTGGAACTGCTATAACCCATGTCTCGGGATAACCGTGCCGCTCATTCAATTGACGCAATACATTGTTGATGTTGGTTAGCTTCTCTCTCGCGACGCCGTCAGCCGGATCGATTTGTAAAGCCTTGTGGTAAGGTTGCGCCAATTCGAAATTGGCGGCGAAGGTGGGAATCTGAATGACAAAGTTCTGGAGGTTCTTCTTTGGAAGTCTGTCCTTGAGATTCTGCTCTTTTATCTGCTTGTTCAATTTCTCCAAACCTAACTTCGCTCCAGCGTCCTTGGGATTTTCCATGAGCTTTGCCAAATACGTTGTAGCTTCTTCATAGATCTTCTTGCGGAAATCATCAGGCTTTGGGACCTTGCTTTGCACAATCTCCATTGCATCAGTGCCGTTATCCGCACCATCTTCCTCCTCATAAGCGTTCTCGGCAAAGTCCTCAGATTCGACGCCCAGGGCTTTAGCTGCTACGGCGACAACTATGGTGTAAAGTCAGAAGTGCGTCGAACGAAGATAAAAGCGAGGGGTCTGGGATGGCTTCAAACAGTACCACCGATTTTTGCCTACGTTTGAAAGCCTCTTCAGCACCTTCGTACTTGTTCTTATCAGGATGTAAGAGCAGCGCGAGCTTCTTATACGCTTTCTTGCTTTCCTCTTTTGGGCTTGGGTCCTTCACTCCAAGGATTTGATAGTACTTATTCGATCCACACTTCATCACCCGGTTGACTGCATTCTTCTGCTCATCGGTGTATTCTCTCTGATCGTTGTCTGATGCGCCGTCTGGGGACGCGCCCGAGGGAGCCGCGGTTTGAGACGGTTTCACGGGATCTTTCCCTTCGTCCACCGCGACACCAGCAGTATCTACACCCGATGGGCTACCTTGGGCCGTAACATCGGGTGCCTTTACCGCTTCTGCCTCTCGACGTCCTTTGTCAGCTGCAAGGCGGGCAGTGTCTGGACCCGGCGTACTCTCTGGTGTCGGGAGACCTTGGGGTGTCTTTGCTTGCTCTGCCGGCTTACGTGCTTCGTCCACCGCAATCTGCTTGATATCTGGGCTGAGCTTCTTCCCCTCTGCTTCTACTGCCGAAGACATTTTCGCTCCGAAACCGGCCATGGTTCCGCCGAGAGATTCTTTCTTACCTTTCGGTTTTTGAAAATTGACTCTTGTGTTTTTGGCTTTTATATAGTGATGATGCTTGGATATCTATTCAAGGACCGAATCAACCGGTCTTTGTCTTTTGGAAATGGCGCGTATGTGAAGTTGTTTTTTTTCGACTTGCGAATGTGGCCTTTTTGTAGATTACCGGTAAGCCAACTTCGGCTCCCATGGCCGTCATACTCACCCTTCTTTTGGCTGCGGACAAGAACGTCCAAAATTGTCCACCTAGACATCCGAATCCCTCCGAGAGCCGATTTTGGAGGGTTTGTGTTCTTCCTTAAGTCCCCTTCTCGATATTGCCAACTTTGACATCCATCAATATCTTGACTTGCAAAAGACATGAACGGGCTCAAACTACTAGCGTTGATGACCGCGTTAATGGCCGAAGCGTACGTGGATACCATGCAGGTCGAGCCAGCTAACGTTATTTCAGCAGCCACGCGGATAGTGCCCCCGACGTGATGTCCTTCGAGTTGGATATGAGCTGGAACTCAACAACTCTCAACGCCAGCATACAAACGATGATGCCGGAACCACGTCCAGAAGCCATCTCTTGGAATTCATCGATCCATCACATCATCGTCGACGCCGACGAGAAGACTGTGTTTTCTCCGAATCAACTAAACGCATCTATCGGCGATACTGTCTTGTTTACCCCGGTGAAACTTGGGGACGGTATATCTCAGATCTCTTTAGACCAACCTTGTCAAGCAGAGGGCTCTTTGAGCCCCCTCAATTTCTCCAGGTTGATGTTCCCTTACTTGGTGACAGCGGAGGATCCGGCATGGTTCTACCGCCCAGCACCACAGCAGGCCTGTGCGCCTCGTGGCAAAGAGACAGGGATCTTCAGCTTAAACCCTTCAAATCCTCACACGGTCAACAATGGCACCACAACGACCGTCTCGCAGACCGATTTTGCGAATTTTCCGCATGCATCCAGCTTGTTGCGGACTGGAGACGGTCCGGCCGCTTCAGTATTCACCGCGACTCCTTCTATGGGTATATGGCCAACCAACAACAGTACATCGGCCACAAACAGTAGTATCTGGGCATCCGGTGCCCCAAGTCCTGGGGCGCGACCGTTGGGGACTTCGTTCCTTGGGCGGGCCGCGGCGAAGGACATATCTCGGAGTATGGTCTCTTTGCTTATTACCTACTACTATGTCTTAGCAATTTCGTAAAATTAGATAGATCAAATTAGATCAAAATGACCTCGAATACTTTACGCGGCCACTGTGTAGTAATTGCTATACCCTCACATGCTCTTTTAACTATACCCTTCAACTGCCCGCTTGCCATATCATGAAGTTCAGTTACTGCTGCCTTGAACCAGAACCCACGTTCCCATCGACACTCGCGAGCGTGAAGAACATCGGTCAATTTGGCAATGGTGGCCATTTGCTGCTGATGGACTCCCATCTCTCATGCAATTCAAAGAAACGTACGGGAAGTTTTCATCGCGATCTGATCGATGCTGTTACGCTGGATGGGTCGAGACTGGATAGGCCTTGCCCAGTCAGATAAAGCGAGTCAATGTTGTAGTGGCCGCCAATCTAAAAGTAGAACGGTGTGTTTCAGGCAGCAGGGGATGTTGCTGACGCCGCCAAGGCTTCATTGCCTGCCAACCACCACACCTTCTGTCGGCGTGTTCGTAACACCATCCTACAGTGCACCATCGGCAATAAAGACGTTTGCCTCCCGTTCCCTCATTCCCAATCATCATGTCCCCACCACGAGCGAAGTCAGATGTTAAGAGATACGGGCGGCAACCTTTGCTGGACCCATTGAACAGCCAAGGTAAAACAGCCACAAGACATTCCAAACCGTTCTTCAGCTGACAACCTATAGCAGCACAACCACGCGGTATCAAACCAAAAAGGTCGGTTGCGCTTGTTCGCAAGAGCGCACGTCTACAAGAGAAAAAGCACCTTTATCAGCAGCCGGAGATTCAAGAGCAACTATTTCAACTTCCTTCTCCAACCAGTATCACGCCTGACAAAGAGGTACGTTCTACAATCCCTCGGCGTATAACTGCGACCACTGACTTAGGCCAAAGCGCCCACAGGAATCAGTCAACCCTTCCAATCTAGATCGAAAGCGGAAACGGAGTGAAGAGGTTGGACAGAATTACAGACCTGAACCCAAAGGAGCTACCTGTACACCTTCCCAGTCCCGAGAAAACCCTACCAGAAAACGTCAACGAACCTCACCCGCAAATGGTACTGTTGAAGGCGCAACACGTACAGACCTTCGTAGTGACACCAAGAACAACGACGTCAACCCCATCCAGCATTGGATCGAAGAAGGAAGCTGGTCTGGAGGAAATTTTAAGCAAGACAGCAGCATGACTCATTCACTTACCCGGAAGAGGTCGACTCCGTCTCTTAGTAAACATGAATCGGATATAAGTGGCGTTTCTTTAAGAGAGGGAAAAAATCCTCTCGTTAAGAGTCGACGCTATGAGATAATCCTTGCGTCTGCTCGCATCTACATGGGCAAGCCTAAGATGCCTCCTACGAATGAATGTAAGAGCCTCTGCAAAAATATGCTTCACGCTGAGCAACCAACTCCTCAGGACACAATCTTTCGAGATGACCTATTTGAAACGGCCTGCGAGAATATAAGGAACAAAAATGAGGCCAGAGTTATTCAGGACATCGCCAGATTAATTGTTCCCTCTCCAGAGACATTGACTATGTTTGGTGCTATAAACCTGAAGTATCTGATCGAAACTGTCGATGAAAGCTGGATCAAATCCATCCCTCTCATCAAAGGTCCTCGCCCGCAGCCCGACTTCGCCGTAGGGCTCAAATCGTCTGTATTCACCTCTGAGCAGCTGAAGAAATTGTACCCCTCTATTGGTGATTGGCAGACTACGTCTCGTCTGGTTGCCACAGATGAGGTGTATTTCCCATTCCTAACATCGGAAGTTAAGTGCGGCAACGAAGCACTCAACATCGCGGATCGGCAAAACGCTCATAGCGCTGCCGTTGCAGCAAACGCCGTCGTCGAGCTATATAGATTAGTGTCCCGTCAAGATGAGCTTCACCAGAAGATCCTTACCTTCTCAGTCTCGCATGATCATCGGGCTGTGAGGATCTATGGCCATTACGTTCTGATCAATGGGAAGGATACTTCCTTTTACCCCTATCTACTTCGAGACTTCAGCATCACGGACCAAGATGGCAAAGATAAGTGGACTGCCTATAAGTTCACCCTGAGCGTTTACAACGACTTTCGTCGAATCCACCACGAAAGAATCACTTCCGCAGCTGATCAGCTGCCCGACCCGGAAGTCTTTATTGTGCAGCCCCTCTCCCAGCAATTAAATTTTGAGTCCTCCGAACAAGACGACAGCCAATTGACCGCTTCTTTCTCACAGGAGACAGAGCCGGAACTTCCGTCATCTCAGACCTCTGAGCCTGTGTTCAAGAAACCAAAGGGGAAAGGCAAGAAGTAATTGCGTTATTGGGAAAATGAGGGAGTATATCTTCACTAGTCTTCAATCTTGCTCTTGTGGCGGTCTTAACCATAAAGTTAGAGAGATTAAGGGTTTTACAATCGACGTTATCAAGGCAATTATAGCACATTTCCTAGATATATACCATCCACGCCCAGACTTCTTTCAACCCGCCCGTTGCGAGCCTATCATATAGCCTAGCTACATCATCATTAGAAATTTCATGCCCTCCAATCCTCCTCGCAGTACTGACTTGTTCTGGGCTGCAGTCAAGGTGCGTCTGCCAGCAAGGGCGTGATCTCCATTGTGTCCAGCTGATTGGCTTTTCGCATCCTCTGAGTTTCAGACCGTGCAAATTTGTGGTCGTATACAGTAATGCGGTCATGAAAAGAGGATGTTGCGCTCCAACTCACGGAGGCCAGAAACGGAAGTGAGCATCCAAAATATGCATCCCCTTCAACGTTGTGACCGAGTAGAGCTTCCTTCCCTTCATAAAATCCAGGTAAGCCCCCGTCAATTCGGCATCTTACTGCTATTTAGGTCCTACATCCTAGAAGCCTGCGGCGATGATCCCTCCATCCGACTCCGGCGTCACCGCACACCTCAACACGTCTCCTCAAGCGGCTCAACGTAGCCAAGGAACGTCACTGCATTCGTTTCTAGCGTCGCTTACAGTGTCAGCCTCCGCTCTTGGCGCTGAGGTTGTGCTGTTCATCCTACTTAAAGACAGATTGACGCAAATATAGTGAGCCTCCTCCTCCGGTGAAGTTCGGGATTAATGACTAACGAATCCCAGTCAGCCTCGAACGTATCTTATACCTGAAAAACAGCGCGCTGAACCATCTCCTCCAGGGCCGGTCTCCTGGATTCCCGCTATGTTCCAAATATCAGATCGAGTTATCCTTCAGAAGTCCGGCCTTGATGCTTTCTTTTTCCTACGTTACCTTCGCACAATTTTGAAAATATTTATTCCTCTAAGCGTAATCGTAATTCCGGTCTTGGTCCCTTTGAACCTGGTTCATGGAAAGAACGCACCAGGTGGAGTCCACGGTCTGGACAGACTCAGTTGGGCTAACGTGGGGCTGGCACACACCAGCTTCTACTGGGCTCATCTGTTAATGGCCTTGACCGTCATCATCTTCGTATGCCACACAATATATGCGGAATTGATCGAATACGTGAGCATTCGACAAGGGTACCTCGAATCACCTCAACATCGTCTCCAAGCCTTCGCAAACGCTATCCTTGTGACGGATATCCCTAAGAGATTCCTAAGCATTCCCATTCTGACACGTCTTTACGGCGTATTTCCTGGCGGCGTACGCACGATCTGGATTAATCGAGACTTGTCCGAGCTGTCGGAGAAGGTTCTGGAGCGGAGGAGGATAGTCCGCACATTAGAGGCCGCGGAGACCAAGCTGATAAGGTTGGCGATGAAATCCTCCGGTGGTCGAATGGGCCATGATCTTACGAAGACGGATGGAGGCGGTTCACACTACGCCTATGTTCGGAGTGAAGAACCTCTTTGGAAACGATACCTAGGGGAAAAGGACCGCGATTACATGCGCCTTCCAATCTTCAACCTCACCTGGATGCCATCAGTACCTTTCGTGGGAAAAAAGGTTGACACTATCCATCACTATTTGCGGCAAATGGCTCGTTTGAACAACGAGATCGATCAGGACCAACAAGAGCCTGAGAGATACCCGCTAATGACCTCAGCGTTCATCCAATTCAACACCCAAGAGGCCACGTACATGGCTTGCCAGTCTCTCGTTCGGTGTGCGCCTCTATGTTTTAAGTCTCAATATCTGGAAGCTTCGCCGGTGGATGTCATATGGGAAAACTTGTCCAAGAAATGGTGGGCCCGGTACGCACGGACTGTTTTTGTCGTTGTCTCCGCCGCCGCACTTATTCTAGCATGGTCTATTCCCGTCGCCCTTACCGGCGTCATATCCCAGATTGCTTACCTGACGGCCTTACTGCCCTGGCTGCGTTGGATCGACGCGCTCCCAGCGTGGCTGCTTGGCACCCTCCAAGGAATTTTACCGCAGGTGATGCTGACCGCATTTACCATGTTGCTACCATACGTGCTACGTATGATCACGGAACGTCAAGGTCTGCTTACGCAAGTGGCCGTCGAGCTCTCTCTACAGAAGTCTTATTTCACCTTTTTATTTATACAAGTTTTCCTGACGGTCTCCCTGTCTTCGAGCATCACCGCTGTCATTCAACAATTACTTCACGGTCTCGATTCGGTACCGGCGGTGCTAGCCACCAGTCTTCCAAGGGCGAGCAATTACTTCTTCTCTTATCTACTTCTACGATGCTTCTCAGTGAGTGCAAGCTCGCTTCTTCAAATCGGACGACTGATCGATTGGTTTACTCTCGCGCGAATCAGGAACGTCACGCCGAGACAGAAATGGGAGGAGCAGACGAATTTGCCTCAGATGCAGTGGGGCACCCTTTTCCCAATCTATACCAATCTCGCTTGTATCGGTAAGTTACCCTTATAGCACATAAGGAAACTTTAACGCCATAACAGGGCTCATCTACTCGGTCATCGCTCCGTTAATTCTCTTCTTCAGCTCCATCACCTTTGGTGTTCTTTGGGTGGTGTTTCGCTACAACCTGCTCTATGTCACGGTTTCCCGACCAAATACAAGAGGATTACTGTATCCAACGGCCCTGAATCAGCTTTTCACTGGTGTTTACGTGATGGAGCTCTGCGTGATAGGTCTCTTCTTCTTAGTTCGTGACGAACATAATAGAGCGACCTGCATCAGCCAAGCGGTGATCATGACTATTGCTACGGCGATGACAATTGCCTTTCAATTTCTCTTGAATGACGCAGTTGCTCCACTTCTTCGATTCATGCCCCAGATCGAAATGAGAGAAGAGGAGAAAGAAGAGAAGTATCACGGAACCGGAGGAACTATTCGTCTCCGAATTCTGGCACGGCAGTGTTTTAGGCGTCTTACTCCGACTATAAACCCAATTTCCGTGGACGGGATCTTCTCTAATATGCACCACGACACGAAGGACTCCACAGTAAACGAACGCGTTTCGCTAGCGTTCCAACATGAATCTCTTTGTATCCAAAAGCCTGCGCTATGGATTCCAGAGGATCAACTGGGAATCAGTGACGATGAGATATCGCGCATCAAACAGCAGTATAGCAATGTAAGTATTAGCAATGAGCATGCAGGTTTGGACGGAAAGGGAAGGGTAACGATCACGCAAGGTGACCTTTCAGGACTAGAATCGATGAAGGCTTGAATTTCTCTCGTCATAGTCTAGCAGATGATTCTTTGGTTTAGACTAGGTCGCAAATAAAAATTACATCTTTCAGCATTTGAATCAATTTTATACTGCAGCCCAGGGGACGTCGGCTGAACCTTCTTAAAATGCTGGATCACGTGACAGTAGTTTTTAGAGTGCGCACGCAAAATACTACTGTCACGTGAAGGAAGGGGCTCCTTTATACGCCAATAGGAGTGGTGTAGTTCTGCTTAGTAATAAAGCCGCCAATTCGCGCGCTACCTACAACATTCATCCAAAATTTGTCAAGGAAAACATGGGCTTACCGCCAGGTGTCCTCCCCGATGCTCCTCGTCAAGAACATACGGCACAGGGCATCCCTTGCGGCTCAGAGTAAGACCACAAACATTCAGCACCAGCTGCAATTTCGATGCTTCCTCCCCGTTTCCCAACATACTATCATGTCCAAGCATTCTGAGCTTGGGTGCGCTGTCTTGCCAATACATATACGCCGTCTGTAAGCTGTCCCACGTATTTGAAAAGAGTCTCTGAGGTTTCACCAAGGTAAATCTGGGATCCCGATAAATGTTGGCCCGATAAACATTGGCCACGTTTAGCGTAATGCCTGACTCGAACTCCACCTCCAAAGTATCTTTGCGAAATTTGTGCGGTCTCAAAGATTCGAAGAACAGCTCTTTCTCAAGCGAAGTTTCGTCGACTGGATCTCCAGCCATGAGTACCAGATATAGTGCTCGAGCTTTCAAGGTTTCAATGGAATGGTAGTTGTGCAGGTCACGGCCAATAAGAACGGGGTTCAGCCCGAATTTGATAGTGGCTTCGGTGATCCATGTGCTGTGTCGAAAAATCGCGTTCCACAATCGGCTTTGCTTCTCTTGTCGTGGTTGAAGCTCAAACCCCAGGGCTTGAGCCGCATTCCTTGCGTCGAACGCTGGCAGATTACATGCGATTGTATCCCAAAGCTCCTGTGGTATCCTAGTGATACATTTTGGTTCCTGACATCGGGTGGAAGACATCGTGCCACTGGTAGCTTTAGAAGCTGGTGTTGCTGAGGAACGGGAGAATTACGACAAGAGCGGTTTTGAGATTAACGACCGCCTGTTTTGGCTGGCAGTGGCAATCATGGCGTAGTTCGGTGGTAAGTGAATATAAGTCTTTTGCTGCCACGGCTAACTGATGACGGAGGACACAAAACACTCACATACACCTCGATCGCATTTTACCATCCGTCGTATTCATGTCCCGAGGCATATTAAAGGTCCCGACCTAGACTAAGAAAGAATGATATCATAAAGCTCCGTATGTGGAAGCTCTCACAAGCATCCAAAAAGTGATATCCGCTATACACCACAAAAGAGAACGGGAGCCCAGATTTTTCTAGGACAAGTCACTTTCTGACAGATCGGTCAGAATGAAAACTTCCTATCAGATGATCGCGGTTTTGATGCTCGCGGCTCTGGTAGCTGCAACCCCATTCGACTGCCCACCGGTGACTGTTACTCTTGGGAATACGCATTCAACCTCGAGTGCCACTCCGACCACGAGTGCTTTAGAAGTTGGGAGTACTGCCGCTACTACAGTCACTATTAGCAACACGGTTTCTGTTCTAGCTCTAAGCACCGTTCGAATCACGAGCGCTCCAGAGGCTGGGAGGACTGCAGCTACGGATGGTTCAGGCGATGACATGACGATCGCGATAACCAACACGTACGGCAAATGCTTGTCCCTCTCCTTTGCTTCGAATGCCGGTGGCCCGTCTCCGGTAGGTAATCCTTCCGCCACTACGCTCCCTGATAATGCCTTCACCCAGTATGCTTTCCCAACTGGATGGGCAGGAAGGATATATGTGGGCTCGAATCTCAACCCCGACGGCAGCAAGATTGAAGGCAGCTATACCGGTCCACCTGACATTGATGTTAGCTATGTAGACGGCTATTCGGTGCCTATAACGTGCTCCTCCGAGGGCACCGCAGTGTCCGGTTGCAACATTGACCTATTTAAGCAACCCGGTATCCCATGCAACAATCAAGTCGACGGTCCTGTCTGCCTGAATTCCGCTCAGAATATTGCCAATGGCCCCGCTCCACCCTTTTTCGCAGCCTGTGCAGGGGCAGCCTACACCTATCCGAATGACAACGACGCTAATGTAAGCAACCTCAAAAGCAACCTGGTTACCTGTTGCGTTGGCACGTCATGCAAAGCACCTTCACGGCAATCTAAACGAAGTAACTTACTGCACCGTGGCCGTATGCGCATTGGAGATGTAAAACGACACCTCTTGGGAAGAAGCGCCTCCTCACCATTCCTGCTTCCATTAGCACCCAGACTTCGGCATCGTCATTACCTGCCACGATATCGTGTTCACGGTTAGGATTTTAGTAGTTTTCATGGCTTTAGCGACGAATGATATCAGTGTCGGGAAATAGCTAGTTCATATGAGGTCTGCTCTGGCTTAGATAGAACTTTGATTGAACATCCATGGGCACATATTCGCCCTCCGCCCTGCAGGTGATTTCGTCGCATATGAGTATCAGGATGGCCCAATGCCCGACCTGTCCGCCATCAACAAAGCCTTCTTCCCTGAATTGGCCTTGTACTTTGCCAGGAACAATTTGTCATCTCTTCTTGGACTTCAGGTCCGCCTCGAGGGCGTGCCTGAGAGAATGTTCAAACTCATTCTCGATCAAGGGACTATAATGCTGGATGAGACGGCTATCTATGGCTGCTCTGCTTCTCGGCAAACTGGGTGGATGTTCGAGCTCAAGGGTGGGGAGCCGCGCGTATGTGCTGCTAACGAAGCGCACGCCAAGAAGACTTCGGGAAACCATCAAGTATTTAATGCTGGCAAGGCTCAGCCGAAACTGGCCAGCGTCGCTGACCTCAAGGAGGCTCTTGTGACAGCCGAGATCCTCTCTTAATGGGCAGCAGATTCCAAATGCTATGAGAAATCCCTGGAGAAGGCGTATCGTGGAAAGTGGTGGCTTGGGGGTAAATTGAAATTGTCACAACTTTGAGGTAGTTAATTGTCTTTGATGATCCATTGAGAACGCAGTAATCATATGCACTTAAGAGCGTGATACATAATGTGATTACAGTTACCATCGAGCGTGAGCTTTGCCAAAAGGGATTTTGATACTGACCCGTAAGGGAAAGGTTTCCGAGCCACGCGCGCGCTTCTCTCTCGTCGTACCCGTCTCTGCGCTGGTGCTACAGTCTACACACATTAATTCGTCAGTCATGACTGCTTATGTTGAGTACCTCCTTGAGGATGAAATCGCGAAATTCTTCGCGAAGACCTCTGCCACGCGAGAAGCTTGCGACGAGAAAGCTGCGTCCTTAGTGGGAGGCAGCATATCACCCGCTCCGATTCAGGGAGATTGCAGCTACACCGTCTACAATGGAGCTCACTCCGAGTTCGTCGTCCAATTCCGCCTACAGTCGCTGTCATTAAGACTTAAGACAGCGGCCCTTGCGAGAAAGATTCATAGCAATCTGGCTCCTACTATTACATATCATGGACAGCTTGGAGACACAAGCCAAGAGACAGCCTCAGTGTATTCCATAGACAGGATTCCAGGTATCAGCTACATTGAGTATCGCCTTGCGAATACCTATGCCGAAGATTCCAAGGAAAACTTTGCCTTGCGAGCGGGTCTCATGGCGGACCTTGCGCGGTAAGTTGTCCGCACCACTGAACGCCTGGAAGTTGCTGACAATGCTCTGGCAGGTTCTTTGCCGTATCATGGAAGGCACCACTTTGACAGAAGTTCTGTCGAGCAACTACGTCAAAAGTACATCAAAGGTCTCCAGCTTTTGCTCTACCACCTTCCATTGAGATTCCGTCCAATCATACAAAAATCCCTCGATTCCATGCCATCGATTTTCTCCCGTCTTCCATTCGTTCTATCGCACGCCGACTTTAGCTCCTGCAATATCATGGTCCATCCGGTCTCTGGCCGGCTGACCGGCGTTATCGACTGGGTTGAAGCAGCGATCTGTCTATATACACTGCAAGATTTTTCGGGTACCCTGGATCGAAAAGTTGGCTGGAGGCAATACAAAGATCACGATACTCTACAGGAAAGGTTCTGGGAGACCTTTCAGAAGGAGGTGGGAGGATGATGAGATTGGCCGGTATAACCTGCATTTTTTAGACGCTTACCTTGTGGATGTAAAGACGAGATTCGAAGATATGAATTAAGAGGAAAGTCATCTATATAAGAGGCGAAAAGCTCGAGTAGAGACTATGGGTGATAGCTATGGGAGTGATCACGATGCTTGTAGGACGATTGATGGATGAGTGAAATGGAATGGTCAACAGAGGTAAGAGCGAGGACTCGTACTGGCAGAAAAGAAACTTGGGGCTTTCTTGTCACCTCAGATAGAATCAAGAACATGTGTTTTCTCTTCTACGAACAACAAAAGTAGCTAACGGTCACCGACCCTATATGTGCGGGCCTTCTTCGTTTGCCTCCCCGCTGCGCCTGGCATTTAGCCTCAAACTCTCGCAGCAGCTCCTGTGCGTTTCCCAACTCGCATTCGCGCAGTCTTCCAAGTATTCAAGGTCCCTTTCCCTTCGTCTCTTATCAACGATCCTTATAATGATGAGGGATCCATACAAAGCGGTAATCCTAGAACGCTCGGAGAGGTCAAAGGCCGCACGAAGCTTGTGGATTGACGCTGTCTTTGGATATCAAGCGATGGGCAACATTCTTTATTTCTTGGGAAGGCCGCGTCAAGCTCTTCAGAACGCCCCCTTCCTCCGAGTAGGACTCCACAGCGTCCACCAATCTGTAATAGGACACCATATGGTGAGTGACACCGTTTTCAATAATGCTTATTGATCTCTTATAAAGTCTATCTCTGCTAGAGCCTTGACATTCGATACGAAATCCGTCTTCATCACCGAGATATTCCCAGTCTTTGCCATCATCCCAGTTTCCGGTGCCGGTAGCAGGGTCGGCATATACGAATGCATGTCCGCTGCGAACGAGATTTTGCAGTTCATTTCCCCGAGGGTATCGAGCTGCGTGTGGCAACTCTCCAGACAGGCAAGCTGCAAGGATTAGACGTGCGTCTTCTTCTGTCGCAATGAGCCCGAGATAGGTAGGCCGAAGGATGCCACCGATAGACTCTATGGACAAAGTCATGGCGGGCAGCTAAGGATGTTGGCATCAAGGGGTCGTAAAAGGCTGGTAATTGAAGAACTCTTCTGACAGAAGTCAGGATCTATAAAATTGTTAGGAAGATTGAATCGGTAGCAGAAGGGTGAGACGACCTGTTTAAGTCCGATGGTTGAATTAACAGGATTCCTGAAGAGCAGAGAAGGGATGAGCCGATTGAAAATAGGTGCGAGAGATCATGCTTTAATCCATGTCCAACGATGAAAGACTCAAAATGGGCTTTCAAGCCTGTCCCTGGTCGTAATACCACTGCTGCATCACGCTACTAAGCACCAACGCCAAGTGGCCATGTAGCCTATGCTTGACAATCACCGCCATGTCGAGAATTTTGGGGCAGCTTGAAGGCGTCTTTAGGCAAGGAGCTTAGGCTTGCTTCGTGACCCGACCGCTAGGGGATCCAACCAGTAGATATGTCATCTACTCCTCTCTTGCTCAAGCAATCTCCATTTGCTGTTGTAGACGGGCTACCCTATGGCCTCCACGAATGGCAGTGGCAGAGTCCCACGCACTGAGAATATCAAGCTCGGGGCGTGCAGATCGCTCTTTGAGTAAAGTTATCCCATTGCATTGGTCTCTTAAGAAAGACTTCGCGTAAGGCGTTTATAATGGTTGCTGAAGGTTTACAGTTACGTGCGATTCAAGCCCAATATCGCGCTAAAAGCCCTCTTTACCCGCCACAACCATTGTGCGCCCCACTGTGGCTAAGTCACGTGAGACTTACCCGCCTCGTTGTTCGTACGTCATCAGACAGCGCCCTTGCTCTTGCGCTAAGGTCTATAACCCCTCCATACCCTAACCAGGGCCAATTTGAAGGTACCTTCTGACCTAGATTTTCTGATGTTCAATAGCAAGTAACTTCTTAATGAATTCTTTTGATAGAATTTGATTGCTCACGAAGTTATCTGTAAAACTGTTCGCCCTGTTGTATAACGCAATGTGTTGCACAGCCCCATGAAACTGGATAGCTGATTGGTCACATGCAGCGCAGCACGCCACAAATTCCCTCAAAAAAGTTCAATTCGACCCCGCATCCGTTCCATCAACCGACCACGTCCTAACGGTACCCAAACTTATCATGTCCTCAGCCGCATTGGAACAAAGTCATCTCCAGCGAAGACCGCTCTCGGGCTCCAACATTAAGGACATTCTATCACAGCTTGGGAAATGGCTAGAGGGCGCAGTCTTCGAGGACGATGGAACCTTAGAGAAATGCGCAGATCCCGGACTCGATGAAGCATGCAAATCGCTCTTCGTTGAATTGGGGGTCTACGAGAAGGTAGTGTGTGCCGTACTGGAGACCTTACGTAAAACTGAACATCTTGCAGATTCAAGCCAAACAGCGTATTACGTACAATGTACTGCGCCTTCGAAAACCAAACACCGCGCAATTTCTAAACCCAACCCATTCGGCAGATTTGGTTCCCATAAGAGTTATTGAAGGAAAGCCTGCAGTCTCAGGGCGGCCTCTGATACCCGGATGGATCACGCACATCACGGAAGACGTTGCGGTCAGCTGGGCCCTGGAATTTCTCGTTATTGTCTATTACTGAATTGCTGTGGGAAGCGTCGGGAAATGAGCACGGGGTTCGGGGTTGGGTCCTATTAGAGCAGATCCATACAGCGTCGCTTCAGTCAAACTGTAGTTAATATTTGGTTGGGAACAAGATCCGTTAAGACTGTTTGGTTCGGAAGATCCGTACGGTGTCACTTCCACCAAGTTGTAGTTAGTGTTTGGTTGGGGACAAAGCTCATTGAGATTACTGAATTGCGAAGATCCGTAAGGTGTCACTTCGGTCAAATTGTAATTGATTCGTGGCTGCGAAAGAGGTTGGTACGTTGTCAAATCCAGGCCTGGTAGGGAAGATCCATACGGTGTCACTTCGGTCAAGTCATAATTGGTGTCTGGTTGGGGACGAGATTGACAAGATGTCAATGTGTTAAGGTCGTCTTGGGCTGCTGACGGGAGGAATGAAGGATGTCGAAAATCTGGCGTCCAATGCGGCTGGGCCGTAGGAAAGCCTGCAGATTCGTTTTGATTGCTTGGTGTCGTGTAGGAGCCAGAGCCGCTATGCTGAAGATTCTCCCTCCCTACATATATCAGAAAAATCCAAGTCAGACTTGTGATCACCTACCATTGATTTCGACGTCAGCAGCAGTCACTAGCAACCCCGAATTGTTGTCCTTCGACAATGGAGCTTCGGTCCATGCCGGTTGGTCTACCAGCGCCCATAGATAATTGAACAACTCATCAACGATTTCGTTGACGCTTGTCTGGGTATGACAATCGCCCGGTACATCCCATATTTTTTGAGCTTCGTTGCAGATGCCTCTTTCCTTCAGAGACGCAACCATTTGTATATGTGTCTCACCTGTCATCGCAAGGGTCACTTCCCATCTAGAAAGCGGTTAGCCAAAGTGGAATCGATCGGTGGAAAGCACTTACATTGTAGTACCTATGTCACCTGGAAGTAAGGCCAAAGCACCAAGTCCTTCCAAGTTCCTTGCGAGCGTATCATACCGAGCTCCTGCTTTCGCCCAACTGGTTATATTTCTCAGAATTGAATCATGGTTCTCCTTGATCAGTCCAGACTGGAATATCTTAAGGGCGATGTGATTGACCGCCTCACCGTGAAAACGACAACACACCTTCTTTTTGAGTCGATGAATTACGACCAACAGGATTCGTCGTTGAATCCGATTTACCGTATGGGTTTTGTCGAGGGCACTGAGCGAGTTATAAACCTGGGCGAGTGGATCTTCCTGAAGGTGAAACTGAAATTCTTCATGGCGTTGGAAAAATGTTGAAGGAGCAGCCTTCCACGACACCAGGTACTGTTTGTCGTTGTCCGAAAGGGTGATTTTGGTGGCTGACTTCGATTTTGAGATAGCCTTATTCGTGCGAGTACGACGACCACTGACCTTGGTCTTTGAAGTGGAGGGAAGGCTTCTCCAAACGGCCGCGAGGATTTTCACGTACTATGAATGTAAGAGGAGATGTCTCAAAAAGAGGATGGGCCTACCTTCTCGTCCCCAAAGAGAATATCGTCTACCTCAAGTGGTTCCTCCCTTTCAGCCCTTGATCTCTCTGCCTTCAGACGAGCCTCACGAAGCCCGTCCTCCAATTCTCGACTAATAGTAGTACCCATAGGAAGCCGAAAATTACTTTTGAGAGCGACAGTTCAAGAAACTTGAATGGAAGTTGATCTAGAACCGAGATCATGGTTTGCGCTAGCACGGAATCTGCGATCGATAGTGTACATGTACATCCCTAACTGAAGAAAGGGTACTAGTGGGATGGGGACAGTGTCCCGCTTGAACCCCGCTGTGAGAGACAGCCAATCGCCGAGTTGTACCGATGTAGATCTTTTCACACCAGACATGCTCTTTCCACTTCCCCGCCCGATCTTATCCATCTAGCGCACCATGTCTTCCTACTTCACAATTAACGATTGCTTTATCGAAGCCGTAGTGGATGAGGATTACAACCCATAGAGGTCAGGGGTCTCGAGTCAGTACTGTGAAAAGGATCCACCAACGAGAAGATCGGCGCCTTTCGTCTTGAATTTTTTGAACTCTCAATAGACTGTTTAGTGCACGGAAAATCCTTTTCTACTATTCATCAAATTTTCATCACTGCTGCAACAGCGCCAACGGCACGATCTACACAGGAACGACGAGGCCATGATTAACCCAGGTCAGTATCGAGAAGGATCAGCGTCGTTCCGTCTATGATCGTGTTTGCATTGGAATGATCTAGGCTTCCGAATAAGGAGAGAAGGAGAAACCGCTGCCATCATGATCACGCACAGTTCCTATATAGAATGCAAGGATCTTGCAGCCTCATCTTGGAACATTTCCTCCGTTTACACCCACCGTCATCCTTGTTATGGAAACAGCCTCACCGACAGCTCAATTAATCGTTCTTTCTTGTATTCTCTTCACTACTTTTGCGGTGTTCCTTCCTACACTTTGGGCGTACTCCCGCTCACTTTCAATCCACTGGCTTGGCTCTCAAACATGCATCTTTGGGTTCAAATCCGTATTCGACCTCGTGCGGGTCCTTTTACTTACTCTGGATATCTCAGAGGTAATTCTACTACATAAGGGTAAGTTGACCCTTGTTTAAGGTTCTCCGCAAGCAATATTGATTGGCTTGATGAATAGGAACACCAATTTGGCTGGTTCATGAAATCCTGTTTTACTGCTCCAATACGTGCGTGGTATTGGTGGAGGTATCTCTTCTCTTCAGATAAATATGTCAAACGAATGCTTATTGTCAAATGCAGGTCATCTATTTGTGGCATATAATCGAGAGACGTCTCAGCCTTCCTTGGCGTTGCTTTAATGTCACTGTCGCTATCGTTCTCTGCCTTGGGCAGTTCCTATCTCTATTGAAGTAAGTTCGGGCCACTGTCATACTCGTATATACTGATCTGTATTACAGATGGCGCACAGAAGCGATCCAATTCTGGACCACCTCTGTCGCAACCTCTCTACATTTTCTTGCCTTTAGCTTGGCTTACTTCTGGGTCCTTTACACTCTTCAACACCCTCGAAAATGGGTATCCAGTGTTCTTGGATGGTTCGCCGGCTGTTGTGTTGTCTTTCTTTGGACATTAACGTCTATGGCGTTAGCCGGGGAGACAAGTTTGAATAAATATCTCCTCCTTCAGGTTGGTGAGAGTGGAACCAGTCTGCAGACCGTAATAATTCGGTATACAGATATCGTCATTATGCATTACTATACAGGTTGCAATACGCATTGATTGCGTCGTCGCTCTCGTGCGCAGAAACAGTGCTCGACGAATGCCGAATGGCGCCTCAGACGAGTCGGGGGTAACCGTCAGTTCAGTTACTGGCCGAAATCACGGTAGGTCATCTACATCCCACTCAACGGTTCCGTTGACTGAGAAAATAGGCCCAAGAGGTAATTTTGAGACTAAGGGTGTCCGCACGAGGACGAGGGTCCACAGTGATCCCGGTAAGTCTAGACCACGTTGATCATTTCCCATCAATCCGAAGTACGCATCGCAGGTTCCGTTCTAACCTTGGAGTTGCAGTGCCCCTCATACCTGAAAGGTTCTCTTATTCCAAACACCCTCAGGCACCTCCTTCCACCCCCTGTATTTCTCCACCGCAGGGCTGGCACCCGGAGATGACCGACTTCACCCTCGACTTGATTTCCAAAGGAGAAAAGGTCACATCGACACTCATACGATTAGAGAAAAAGTGGTCCCATATGGTGGGCTACATCGATCTCATTTGGTTGGAGCATGTCGCGCAAAGAATATCGGTACCCGCATTCACACAGACGGTGGGGAAAGAGGATGATGCAGCAGTGCTGATGAAGATTGAGTGTGAGTCAGAGAACAGAGAAGGGAATGGCGAAGGGGCGCGAGATGTCGACGAGATTGATTCAGAAACAAGCGATCTGGACTTGGATGTAATACGTGAGACGTATAATAATTACAAACAACAAGAAGTGGAGAGAAAGAGAAGGCAACTTGAAGAAGGAATCATTAGTCGCGTGAAGGTGGATTGGTGTTGCCGTTGCAAAATTACGACGACATTCGCCGAAGGAAAGTGTACAGAGCAGTACTGCGAGCACAAGCGCTGTCGCCATTGCTGCAACCTCGACATAAGGGGGTAAAGAACAGGCGCCCGGGAATCAGGTTGCTTTCAGGTGCCAATCAGGTCGCGCTCATCACTGAGCCAGCATCTCCTCACCTGCTTTTTTGGTCTACACGTGAAAGGTCATCGGTTGGGATCGCAATCAGACAACATGAGCCCTAAGCCAAAGAGCGCTTGAGAGCTTGCAACAGACCTTGACCCACCTTTGGATGCGAAGACTCCACCGAGTATATCCAACGGCACTTCCGCCTTCGACGCAAAGGGATCCGGCCGCATCACGATTTATGATCGGCCTCTGGCAGCCGATCCGTTCTACAGCACAGCCTGATGCTGCCTGGTGAGACGTCTAGGTTCTGACTAACACTAGCGTGATCATGGGGTATAAAAGGAGAATGTGTCCCCTTTTCTTCCTTTTACTTTATTTCTCTTTCCCTCTACGATTAAGTCTACCCCCCTCTACACCGGACTCTGCCAGTTATGTAGCGAATCCTCGACCATGTTAAAACGCAGGACTGCCAAGAACAAGCTAGCAAGCGAAAGACGAGCTCTCCTAGAGAAACCTTCTCGAGTTGTGAAATCGAAGAAGTCTATTTGGCCTGCACCTTCAAAAATCTTCCAGAGGATCAAAATTAGGCAGCCGTTGAGCGGCGATGAAGCAAAGGCGGTTTCTGCCTTGAGATCACTTTTACAGAAGAAAAAGAGAGTCGTGGTCATCAGCGGCGCTGGGATTTCCGTGAATGCAGGCAGTGAGTCTCTCTGTTAGTGCTTCTGCCCCCCCGCGAGTCTAATGACGGTCTTAAAGTTCCTGATTTTCAAACTATACGAAAGTCGGCGCGAACTTCTTTTGATATATCTGTTTACAACTCGCCGATCGACACTGATCGCTTTCATGCGATGATCCGCGACATGTCGAGGCTTTCTATCCTGGCGAAGCCCACCTCTTTTCATCATTTCTTGGACGGACTCGCCCGCAACGGTTGTCTCCTTCGACATTACACGCAGAATATTGACTGCATCGAGCATCGTCTTCCTAATCTCTGGGAAAAGACGGTGCAGCTCCATGGCCGAATCGATGAGGCGATGTGTCAGTATTGCGGCTGGAATGGACCGCTCGTGTCTGATAGGTTCTGTGGGTCAGATCTCCCGGACTGCAGTCGATGCCAAGAGTTTGCGCTGGAGCGAGAAAGGATGGGGAAACGACGACGTGGCATAGACGGACTCCGTCCGAACGTCGTTCTTTACGGAGAAGAAAACCCCAACGGTGACATGATTGGGGAACTGACGGAGCAAGATCTGGAGACGGGTCCAGAAGTGGTTTTTGTGGTGGGAACAACTCTGAAAGTGCCTGGAGCGAGAAGACTGGTAACAGAGCTGTGTCGCGCCGCGAAGGCTCAGGGCGGATCCACCGTCTGGATCAGCAGGGATGCACCACCATCTGCATTGAAACTTCCTTTGGACCTTGCGTTTCACGGGGATTGTGATGAAGTCGCGTCTTTGCTTTCGTGTTGTATCCATGTGTAATAGTCTTCAATTGAAAACCAATCACGTTTGGAGTCGGACAAGCTGGAACAAGATAATCTATCTAACGAACAGTGCTATTTTTCTCTTTGCCAAAAAGAAGAAGTATCGAGGTACGCAGGACGGCGCCTGGATGAAAGGGATGGATAGCCAAAAGACCCCTAACGTCTACATCAACGAAGCCTTTGGCCTGGGATACTGAGCTGGGAGATTGTTCTCGTGATCTCGGTAAGACTCGACTCGCGTTGATCGCTCTTCATCGCAGACTCCGTTCTGACTTTTAGGTTGCAGGTCACCACACACCGAAAGAGTCCACCTCTATCGATCCTCAACCTTCTCCTTCCAACGTCTCCATTCCTCTACCGCCGGGTCGATTCTCCGAGATGAAGGACTTCACCCTGGACCGTGTTTCCAAAGGAGAGGACTTGGTGTCAATACGCATACAGCTGGAGACGGAGTGGCCCAAGCTGGCTGACTGCGTTGATCTCCGTTGGTTGAAGCATGTGGCGTCCAAAGGGATCGGTCCCAACCCAGCACACCAACGGTAGAATGATACGGAAGGAGAAGCAATTGGGCGGCTCCTAGGACGTACAAGCACGAAGGCGCCGACTCTATAATATGATGGCCTCTTGAAAGCAATCGTATTCCATTGACCGCGTCTCAACCTGGGCTTACTTTTCCCTACCCTCTCTTTCAAGTCATGGCAACGGTAACAACGATTATGCTCGTAGTGTGCTTTACTTCCGAGAAATTTGTCATTACACCGACAAATGATTCCGCTTTCACGAGTTGTAGTCTCGTCTTCTCCGCTTTTGTACGTCTCGTACATCTCACAAATGTTTACCAAGTCCAGATCACTTGTCATGGAAGTAATTCGGCAATCTCCCGTCCTTTGTTTGTTCCCCCCTTTATTCTGTAAACATCAATCATCTTTCGTCATGCACCTACCAGCGGAGAGTACAATTATTGATGACGGTCGCGATCTGTCTTCAAAAATTCCCTTGATAAACTTGTACGGGAGGGAGTCAATCATCTGATTTCTCAGTTCGCAAATTTCTGAGAGAATATATTTATCAATGACATTTTCGGCGTACCATCAACGGTCATTTCACCAAACATTTCATATGATTACCTAAAGCTTTAGTGGCGAAAGAGTTTAGACACAGATCATACAAGCTGTTTATACGGATCCTGGCAAAATTCCCCTTCAAACAATGAGTTCCTACACCACCTGATCTTTACCCGTAATGGCGGAGTGTTCAGAAGCCGTCTGAGGAAAATCTGGCAACCGGGTGGGTCCCTAAATATCACTTAAACACTAGCATCCCCGTTCAACGGAGCACTTACGTTAGTGATTCCTACTTCGAACTGTTTGTTAAGAAGGTCTTCAAAGCACCGCCAGGCGTCCGCCTTCGAGTAATATGTAACGCATGAAGACCCTGCGAACCATTGTGCTTCATACACAAACCCAAAGTGACAAGCATAATTCATGAAATCATGGCACGACATTCCGGAATTCCGAATGGCCACAGTAAGGTAGGGCGAGACTGGAGTTGGCGGACTGGGCAAAGTATATTTTGTCGGAAAGAATGGTACCGCCCACTCTGCAAGGGGCCGAGATGCGAGGATAACGACTGAGTGGTACGATAGCCATCGATACCTCGGGACATTAAGAGCACCAGTTGCGGCGGCGGAACCTACTTGTCTGTCATTTTCGCTGTCCGGAAATAATGTTACTGACTTACTATCATTCGAATCCATTGCACTAAAGAGTATAAATATCTAGATAGCGACCGGGCAGGACTTGAGTTCCGTTTAAATAAACAGTCCAGATTAGAGTCGAATAAAGTGACGTCGGGCAAGCTTGCCCTTGATTCGTTATACATCAGCCCGCTTCCAAATAGATACCCTCATCCCTGAGCGGCCTTCATATTTCAAAGTCCATGAGATATCCCTGAACGCCTTGAGTCTGGAATATCCTGCTCAACGACAGCAGCCATGATCTACCGCCATCTCTGTGCACAGATATACTGTCAGCGCCAACGAGATAATCTTTCACCACGCCGAGATAAACGACGAAGCCAGGATTTCACGGATTACGAAAGCGCCTCCGCCATTCCTGCTTCCCGAGCCCACTAAAGTGGCAAGCCTATAACCAGCAGGACAATAGACTTAGGCTGATCGGCGGAAGGAAATCCTTTATCTGGGTTCTACCGGAGATAGAATCACTGCAGCGAGTTTTTCCGGCGTCAGCGACGCGATCTACATAGATTGTCCCATTCCTCGTCTGCGCTATACTCTCGAGATTGGAACTTGAAGGCCGCTAGTGCGCGTCTGCGCCCAGCTTATAAGATTATCTTGCTGCCTCTTTTACCTTGTGAACAGCTTCATCGACTCCAGTGACTTCTCACCGTACACTGCCTCTCATACGTTTGGACCCGGCCAGAAGAACCCTCGGCCATCTGTTTTGATTGGGGACAAATCAGGGAGCGTCGGGCTTTGCGACAAGTAAAAGGCAGAGTAAGACGAATGCTCGGCTCACGGTTCGCTAAAGCTGCACGACAGTGGGTCTCGGATCGTTCTAATTTCTTGCGAGCGGGCGTCATCTCATTCATCGCTCCCGCCCCATCGACGTCCTTGGAACGAAAACCTCAAAGTACCCCACACCATGAACACTCAAGAGCATATCTCATGTGCGCCTACGTGGCAGGGACGGATTGAGACCACAAGAGACGCGTTGATCGTTTTTGAAGCCTGCCTCACTGGATATCTTCGCCACTGCCTCCGTCGTCCGACAGAGGCTGAATTGCCGCAGCTTATTGCCAGTGGCAACGTATTTGTGTACGACGAAGCGACTTCGGGTATCAAGAGATGGATAGACGGCAAGTGGTGGAGTCCAAGTCGAACGTTGGCCAATTTTTTTCTTTATCGCCAACTCAGCAGCCCTCTCGCTCCCGAGAAGAGGAACGCTACAAGGCGGAGTGCAAGGATACACAGAACAAATACAGATGATAACCCCAATCGTCCTCTCGTTGGTTCCTTGGTGGACTCTTATGATTTCAAAGAAAATGGATTGGTTAAAAGAACGATAAGCATCAAGGTACAAGATGCACATCATCACCTGGTTTCTTACTATTCTTTGGACGATGTAAACAATTTGACGACCCCCAGAGATGACAGTCTCCTGAAGGACCTTTGCATCCGGGAAGCTTTGCTCCATCAACCACCTTTTAAAGATCACCTTGATGATGATGGTACGTGGAGAGAGAAGAAGAAGCTAGGTGCCTATCCATCGTCATGTCCAGGTTCTTCTTACCCGCAATACTATCCCCGAGGTCTACCCTATTTAATGCCACAATACCAAGTACCTCCGCAGCAGGCTCCCACTGTATATCAGTCTGATCAACACCCATTCCAGCACATCAATCACGCGTTACAGTACCCAAATGCTCTGCAACAAGCTTGCCTAAATCAAGATCCCTACGAGGACCATACATTTTTCGAGGGGAAATCTTACCGTGTGGACTTCTATGGCACGCAACCTTATGCTGCGACGAGATCTGGATGTGGGCAAGCCGCAACGAATGAGGCGGATGTTGGAAGCTCTCGAGTTGGGAGGCGAGTGGCGGCAAGCAAACGTTAAGTCCGCACAATACAACACGACTGACAACCTCCCGCAATCACTATGTAACAATGACAGAGACAGATGGACAAAGAGATGCAGGAGCTTTAGGTGTAAATTGCTGCTCTGAAGTACAAATTATGTAACCACAAACCCTGGTCGTTGCACGTCCTCTAAAGGAATTGCCGAATAAGCTTCAGCTCTTCGTCTGTTTCTCCAGTCTTCCAGCAGTGGAGGCGCGAGATACGGGGCCTCTTTCCAAGATTGGACCAAGTATTGCTTGCGCGGTCTCCCTCGGTGAGGACCCAGAAACGGCGCCATCTTT
>JAABUP010001666.1_pt1 | contig 46144 bp, 57 predicted proteins | sample 5559201 | NCBI WGS metagenome assembly JAABUP01 (sample SAMN10711887, study PRJNA513373) | rock metagenome | isolation source: Antarctica rocks | place: Antarctica
GTCGATGCAGAGCAGGTCCACTCGCCCGTAGCGGGCGATGGTCTTCGCGAGGACCTTCTCGTCGGCGGCCTCGACGAGCTCGTTCACCAGTTTCGTGGCCAGGGTGTACTTGACGCGGTAGCCGGCTTCGGCGGCGGCGGTGCCCAGGCCGATGAGCAGGTGGGACTTCCCGGTGCCGGAGTCCCCGATCAGACACAGGGGGTGCCCGGCTCGCACCCAGGCTGAGGTGGCCAGGGTGTGGATCGTCGCCGGGTTGACGTTCGGGTTGGCGGCGAAGTCGAAGTCCCCGACCCACTTGTCCCGCGGGAAGCCGGCGGCCTTCACCCGGCGGGCGGAACGCCGCCGGGCCCGGTCGTCGCACTCAGCGAGAAGCAGCTCGGCGAGGAACCCCCGGTAGGTGAGCTGCTCCTTCTCCGCGGCGGTCAGCATCTCCTGCGCCCTGGCCCGGATGGTGGGCAGGCGCAGGTCGCGGCATGCCTGCTCGACGGCGGCGTCCGCGGCCTGGTCGGTCATCCCTCGACGGCGGCGCAGCGGCGGGGGTGTGGGTGGGGGTGCGGTGGTCGTCATGACACCTGTCCTTCGGTCGACGGCGAGCTGGCCCCGGGCCCTGCGGGGGTGGGTGGGGTGCGGGTGGTGCGGCGGTGCAGGAGCTCGTCGTAGGCGGTGACCGACGGCAGCGGCCGGGCATCCGGGGGCAGCCCGGCGATGACCGCGGTCGGGTCGGCGAGGCGACGTTCGGTCAGCGACGCCACCAGGGCCCCCGGCTCTCGCACCTGCTCCGACGGTCCGGTTGATGGTGCGGTGAGGTCGATCGGGCGTTGGTCGGCGACCCGGCGGGCCTCGACGGCGACGACGTCGGCGCGGACCGCCCCGACCGTCAGCGCAGCGGCGAGCCCGTCAACGACGTCCGCGGCGGTCAGGTGGCGGTGCAGCAGCAGGACCTCGACGAGCTCGCGGGTGCCGTCGGCGTCACCGTGGGCCTTGCGGGCGGCGGCCCAGAACGCGTCGTGGGCCGGGGTGAACACCCCCGCCTTGCGGGCCTGGACCAGGGCCGTGGCTCCGGGCAGGGCACCGGGCTTGCGGACGAGGACCTCAAGGTAGTGATCGAGTACCAGCGTGGCGGAGCCGCGGACGGTGGAGCGTTCGTGGCGGGCGATCTCGGTGCGCCCGTCGAAGACGACCAGCTCATCCGCGCGCAGCAGGGCCCGGACTTGCCGGCCGACGAGGCGGGCGGGCACGGAGTAGTGGCACTGGCGGACGGTGATCCGGGCGTGCCGGTCCACCCGCGGTGTCAACGCCAGCCCGGCTTCGAACGGTTCCACCGGCAGCGGGCGCAGCAGCGGTTGCTCGAGGGCGAAGTCGTCCCCGACCGTGGTCACCCGGTTGGCGATGCGCCGGTGGTCATCGGCGGCGTCGTGGGCGGCGAGGCGGGCATTCAGCTCGGCGATCGAGGCCACCTTGGGCACCGGGACCAGGTGGGTGCGCCGGAACCGGCCACCTTCACCCTCGACCCACCCTTTTCGTGAGCACCCTTGATGCCGGGTTGGCAGTAGAACGCGTCGAACCCGTAGTGCGACCGGAACTGCACCCACCGGTCGGACTCGATCCGGCTGCGCCCGAACAACACCCGTGACACCGCCGACTTGAGGTTGTCGTAGCGCACGTGCACCGTCGGGACCCCACCGAGCACGGCGAACGCCTCCAGGTGCCCGGCGAGGAACGCCTCCTGGCCTTGGGTGCCGAACGCCCGGTGCACCGCCTTGCCCGAGGACGACAGCCGCAGGGTGAACATCAGCACCTTGGTGCGCACCCCCGCCAGGTCCACCCACAGGTCCGCGAAGTCGACCTCGCCTTCCGCCCCGGGGGCGTGGGACTGCGGCACGAACGCCGTCTCCAGCAGCCGACCATTCTCGGCGGCGATCTCCGGGCGGCGGCGGGCCACGTAGTCCCGCACCGTCCAGTACGACACGTCCCGCACCCCGTGCTCGGCCACCAGCCGGGCCAGGACCCGGCGGGCGGTGTGCTGCTGCTTGCGCGGGGAATCCAGATCCACCCGCAGCATCACGTCGATCAACGGGGCGATGAGCTCCAGCTTCGGCGCCGCCCGCTCCGGCACCTTCCGCGGAGGGGGCTCCGCCGACTCCAGGGCCTGACGCACCGTCCGACGGTGCACACCATGCCGGGCCGAGAGCTCCCGGATCGACAGCTCCTCCCGGCGGTGATCACGCCGGATCGTCTCGAACATCTCCACCCTGGACCCCACCTCACGGCCTCCCGCCGCTCGTGGAACAACCCACAAGCGTCACGATCCACCCTGCGAGGGTGGGGCCAGCTCAGGCCGCCACAGCGGCGTGTCGCCCCGGGAGGTGGGGCCAAATCAGACCGGCACGGTGGGGCCACTTCGAGTTGACACGGCCAGCCATGACCACAGCGGGCAGCCGACACCGACCAGCTGAGCGAACGCGCCGACACCCAGACCGAGCACCTGCGGGAGTGGCTGCGCGAGCAGCGCCAGGGCGACGCCCAGCCCGAATGAGCCCCTGGCTGCGCCCTCAATGCTGCGCGAACCGCGGGAGCAGGAGAGCCACGCCACCGGAGTCCGACATCGCTGGGCCCGTCCGGCGTCGCGCTCAGGTGTCCTGGAGCCGAACCGCGCGGGCCGCGCGATGGTCTTCCATCGGCTGGCGTGGTGTCACGCGGAGACGCGCTGCCCGTGCTTGACCACCCGCTGGCCAGCGGATCGTTGAGCGCGGCTCTGATCCAGCCACGATCCGGCCGATCGCACTCCTTAGGCTTCGCCCCAGCTGCAGGGCTCGCGAGCAACCGCGGGCCAGAGACGGTTGTGATCTCCCGGACCGACTGTCGGCCTGCCGACGGCCCGACTCCTGGCAGCTTTAACCAGAGGCGCGTCCGTTCAAGCCTGGCACTTCACCGGAGTGCGTGACGCAGGCGACAGCTCCTCGAGCTGTCAGTGTCGCTGGCCCTGGGTGCTGTTGGGTAGTGCGCTGTGGTGACTTCACACCCTGAGCTGCTGCAGCGTCTGGACGACGACGACGAGTTGGTCCGGGAGCTGCGGGCGCAGCGCCGGGCCGGTGTTGGCGACCAGCGGCCGTGGGCCAGCCGCCAGCTCCATCGGTTGAACGAGCTGTCAGCGAGCAGCGGCGCGACCGCCGCCGCTGCGGGGGTCAGCACCGCGTTCCTGCTCGCGGCGTTGCTGCTGAACGGGGCCACCCTGTGGTTGACCTCGTTTGAGGCCCTCGCCGCGGCCGTGACGCTGGTGATGGTCTTCGCGTTGCAGCACACCCAGATGCGGCAGCAGGCCGCGGTGCAACGCAAGCTCGATGAGATCCTGCGAGTGCTGCCAGGGGCCGACCAGCGCCTGCTGCACCTGGAGACCGCGCCGCAAGCCGAGCTCGACGCGTTGGATGAGCGCCATGGCAGTGTTCGGGACGAAGCCCTGGTCGACCCGGCACCTGCCAAGTAGGGCAGCTGCTCCGAGCCGGGTGTGGCACCCGCAGGACGCGGTAGCCGGCGTGCCGGACCCGCTCCTGCGGCCCTTTCGGTCAGCTGAGCCCTACTGTCAGCCACCCGAACGGCCCTGGGAGAACAGTTGCTGCTGCTGGCCCTGTTCCTGCCGCCTGCTGGCCTGGTCGGGCTGCTCGTCATGCACGCCGTGGAACGGCGGCTGGACGACGCCGACAGCCGTCCTGGCCAGGTCAGCGCCAGCGACCTGAGCTGGCTCGCCGCCGCCCAAGTACAGGCCCAGCGACCCGCGAGCGCCGACACGCCCACCAGCGCCGGCTGACCCACACGGGTCACAGGCTGACCTAGGCTGTTGTGGGAACAGACGTTCGAGCAGGTTAGGTACCAGATGACGGCCGTGAGCGGGACTGCTGTGACGGGCGCTGGTGCACCGCGGAACACGGCCGCCGCGCAGATTAAGGCGCAGCGTCGCCGCTACGCCAGCGCGGTGCTGCGCTCGTTGTCCCGCACCTACGCCGGGCGGCCAGCTCATGAGGTGCAGCGGGTGCTGGCAAGCTCGATGCGCCCACTGGGTGTGCGAGTGAACGCTGGGACATTGCACCAACTCGCCATCGAAATCGCCGCCGGTCGGCCTGTTGAGCTTCCCTGACCACCTTGCCGGGATGAGCCGAGTGCGTTGATGTGTGTGGGCCAACAGGCAGGACCTGCGGCCTCAGCATGCGGGCTGGCAGGGGATATGCACGGAACCCCCACTCATGTGGTTCGGTCCCTCAAACGACCGTATGTGAGACAGGTCCGGCCGGCAGAACGAGCAGCGCTTAAGGCCGAGCGGTGACCCGCGGGGCGAGCGGTCAGCGGGGCTCACATGTCGTTCGCGATCGACCATGCCTGCGCCGAGCAGGAGCGGTGCTGGCATATCCGCTGCTCGCGATGCGGCACCCCACCGCGCCGCATATCAGCGAGGACGGGGTGGAGCAGGTCATTCCAGTTCTGTTCAGCAGTCACCCCTGCGCGCTGACCTCGGTGGACATCACCGTCTACCCGTCCGCGCCGGTACAGGAGGTGGACTCGGTGCCGCGGGAGGTGAAGCGGCCGCCCGGTAGCCCCACACACGGGCGGCGATTTCCCAAACCCCCTAACCCCCTTAGGTTTGGGAAGCACCCTCGCTCGGGAGGGTCGTACACGACATATAAGTATGCGAGGCAGAAGGTTGCGTGGCATGGCGCAGGCAAGCGGTAGGAAGGTCGCGGTCGTCACCGGCGGGAGCGCGGGGGTCGGGCGTGCGACGGTCCGCGAGTTCGCGAACGCCGGTTACGATGTCGCGATCCTCGCGCGCGGGCAGGCCGGGATCGACGGTGCCGCCGCGGACGTGAAAGCAGCGGGCGGGCGGGCGCTGCCGATCTCGGTGGACGTCGCCGACGAGGCCGCGGTCGAGGCGGCGTGCGACCGGGTGGAGGCCGAACTCGGTCCGATCGACGTGTGGGTGAACGTGGCGTTCGTCGGGTCGCTGGCCTTCTTCTGGGACACCAACCCGGACGAGTTCCGGCGGATGACGGAGGTGACCTACTTCGGGCAGGTGTTCGGGGTGCGGGCGGCGCTGCGGGTGATGCGCCCGCGGGACCGCGGCAGGATCGTGAACGTGTCGTCGGCGATGGCGTACCGGTCGATCCCGCTGCAGTCGGAGTACTGCGGGGCGAAGGCAGCTGTCCGGGCGATGAGCGACTCGGTGCTGACCGAGCTGCGGGCGACGGGCAGCAGCGTAAGCATCGGAACGGTGACGCTGCCGGGGGTGAACACCACCCAGTTCAACTGGAACCTGACCAGGATGCCGAAGCACCCGATGCCGGTGCCGCCGATCGTGCAGCCCGAGGTCTGCGCGCGGGCGATCCGCTTCTCCGCCGAGCACCCGCGGCGCAACATGTGGGTCGGCATCTCGACCGCGTACACGGTGCTGGGCAACCGGATCGCGCCGCTGGCCGTCGACTGGTACCTCGGCAAGACCGGGGTGAACTCGCAGCAGACCGACCAGGACGCCCCCCGCTGGGGGAGCAATGTCTTCGAGCCGCAGGATGCGGACACCGACCGCGGTGCCCGCGGCGCGTTCTCGGCGAAGGCGGCCGTGCACGATCCCGTGTCGTTCGTAGCCCGCAACCGGTTTGCCTCGCTGGGTGCGGCGGCGGTGGTGGTCGGTGCGGGTGTGACCGCGCTGGTACGCAGGCTTGCGGCGTGAGCCCGGGCGGGGCGGTGGAGGTGGCGCTGGCCGGCCTGCGCGACCCCGACGGGTTCGCGCCGATCGGCGACTACGCCGTGATCGGCGATGGTCGCGGTGCGGCGCTGGTCGCCTCCGACGGCTCGGTCGACTGGTGGGCGGTGCCGCGGCTCGATTCGCCGCCGGCGTTCTCGGGGCTGCTCGACCCGGTTCTCGGTGGCCGGTTGGAGTTGCGCCCGACCGACCCGGATGCCGTCTGCACCCGCCGGTACGTGCCGCACACGAACGTGCTGGAGACGACGTACCGGACCGGCAAGGGCGTCGTGCGGGTCACCGACTCGATGAACTCCGGCACTGCCGGCGAGCTGCCCTGGGGGGAGCTGGCCCGTCGGGTCGAGGGCGTCGAGGGGTCGGTGCCGATGCGGCTGGTGGTATGCCCGGGGGACGGGATGCGGGCCTGGGAGCCGTGGATTGAGGACGACTCGCGCGGACCAGTGCTGCACGCCGGCACGTTGACGATGGGGCTGCGGTGCAGCGAGCAGATCACGCTGCGCGTCGGGCCCGATCAGGTCGAGGGCAGCTTCACCGCGAAGGCCGGCGACCGGCTGATGGTCGGCGTCGTCGTCTCCGACGACCAGCCGCTGTTCCTGTGCGATGTCGAGTCGATCGACGGGCGGCTGGACCTGAGCGTCGAGGCGTGGCGGCGGTGGGCCGGCGAGATCACCTGGGAAGGTGCGGGCCGCGAGCAGGTCGTCCGTAGCGCGCTGGCGCTCAAGCTTCTGCTGATGACGCAGACCGGCGCCATCGCCGCCGCGGTCACCACCTCCCTGCCCGAGAGCATCGGCGGCGCGAAGAACTGGGACTACCGCTTCTGCTGGATCCGGGACACGGCCCTGACCATCGACGCGCTGTCGGTCTGCGGGAAGCAGGCGGAGGTGCAGGCTGCGATCACCTGGCTGCTGGCGGCGATCCGCAAGAACGGTCCGGACGTGCACGTCATGTACACCCTCGACGGCGACCTCGCGACCTCGGGCCGCCAGCCGGCGGTTCCCGGCTACAAGCACAGCACCCCGGTCATGGTCGGCAACGACGCCACCTCCCAGGTGCAGCTGGGTGTCTACGGCGACCTGTTCGGGACGGTCGCGAACTGGGTCTTCGCCGGCCACGTGCTCGACGTCCGGTCCGCCCGCGAACTGGCAGATCTCGCCGACCGGTGCGCGGACGTGTGGCGGCACGACGACGCCGGCATCTGGGAGCTGCACACCGACCGGGCGTACACGTCGTCGAAGATGAACTGTTGGCGCGCCCTGGACGCCGCCGCCCGGCTCGCGCAGGCCGGTGCGCTCACCGGCAGCGGCACACGGTGGAAGCACGAGGCGCACAAGGTCAAAGGGTGGATCCGGGCGAACTGCTGGTCCGACCACAAGCGGGCCTACACCTTCTACGCCGGCACCGAGGACCTCGACGCCTCGGTCCTGATGGGCAGCGGGATCGGGTACGACTGTGGCAAGGACATGTCCACCACGATCGACGCGATCACCGAGGAGCTCGGGGTCGGCCCACTGGTCTACCGCTACACCGGCGCGCAGCGGCAGGAACAGACCTTCCTGGCCTGTGCGTACTGGCGGGTCAGCGCCCTGACCGATGTCGGCCGCGTGGATGAGGCCCGGGTGCTGATGGGCCAGCTAGACGCCGTCGCGAGCCCACTTGGGCTGCTGTCGGAGATGGCCGCCGCCGGCAGCAACGAGCTGATCAGCAACCTGCCGCAGGCGCTGTCCCACCTGACGCTGATCAAGGCCGCCGCCGGGCTTCGAACCGCTCAGAACGGCGCGTCGTGACGGTCACGCATGCCGCCGACGCCTTCGGCGAACCCCTTCACCGCTTCGATCGTTCAAGGAGAGCTCGATGAGTCAGACAGTTGCCGACTACCTGCTGGAGCGACTACGGGCGTGGGATGTCACGCAGGTGTTCGGGTTTCCCGGCGACGGGATCAACGGGCTGCTAGCGGCGTGGGGGCGGGCGGAGAGCAAGCCGCAGTTCGTGCAGTCACGGCATGAGGAGATGTCGGCGTTCGAGGCTGTCGGGTTCGCGAAGTTCTCCGGGAAGTTCGGGGTGTGCTGCGCGACCAGCGGACCGGGGGCCGTGCACCTGCTCAACGGCCTGTACGACGCGAAGCTCGACCACGTGCCGGTGGTGGCGCTGGTGGGGCAGACCGAGCGCAGCGCGATGGGCGGCTCCTACCAGCAGGAGGTCGACCTGATTTCGCTGTTCAAGGACGTGTGCAGCGATTACGTGCAGATGTGCACGGTTCCCCAGCAGCTGCCGAACCTGCTGGATCGGGCCATCCGTATCGCGGTCGCCGCCGGCGCTCCGACGTGTCTGATCTTCCCCTCGGACGTACTGGAGCTGCCGTACGAGGCCCCGGGGCATGCCTTCAAGGAAGTGCCGTCGTCGCTGGGCACGTCGTGGCCGACGACCGCCCCCGACGATGCCGGTGTCCGGCGCGCGGCGGATATCCTCAACGCCGGCAGCAGGGTCGCGATCCTGGCCGGGCAGGGCGCCCGCGGCGCCCGGCAGGAGTTGATGCAGATCGCGGACAAGCTCGGCGCCGGCGTCGCCAAGGCGCTGCTCGGCAAGGACGTGCTGCCCGACGACCTGCCCTATGTGACCGGCTCCATCGGGCTGCTCGGCACCACCGCGAGCTACCACCTGATGATGGACTGCGACACGCTGCTCACGGTCGGGTCCAACTTCCCCTACACCCAGTTCCTGCCGAAGCTGGACCAGGCCCGGGCCATCCAGATCGACCGCGACGGCCGCTTCATCGGCATGCGCTACCCCTACGAACTGAACCTCGTCGGGGACGCCAAGGCGACACTTGCGGCACTGCTGCCGCTGCTGGAGCACAAGAGCGACCGCTCCTGGCGCGAGCACGTCGAGAAGAACGTCGCGAAGTGGTGGAACACTGTCGAACGGCGGGCGATGACCGGCGCCGACCCGATCAACCCGATGCGGATCTTCCACGAGCTGGACAAGCGACTACCCGACGACGCGATCGTCGCCTCCGACTCGGGCAGCTCGGCGAACTGGTACGCGCGGCACCTGCGGTTCCGCGGCACCATGCGCGGCAGCCTGTCGGGCACGCTCGCCACCATGGGCCCAGGCGTGCCCTACGTGATCGGCGCGAAGTGGGCGCATCCGGACCGGCCGTCGATCGCGATGGTCGGGGACGGCGCGATGCAGATGAACGGCATGGCCGAGCTCATCACCGTCAAGCACTACTGGCGGCAGTGGACCGACCCGCGGCTGATCGTGGCCGTGCTGCACAACCAGGACCTGAACCAGGTGACGTGGGAGCTGCGGGCGATGGAGGACTCACCGAAGTTCACCGCGTCCCAGTCGCTGCCCGACGTCGACTTCGCCGCGTTCGCCCGCAGCCTGGGCCTGCAGGGGATCAACGTCGACAAACCCGACGACGTGGGTCCGGCGTGGGAGGCGGCGCTGGCCGCCGACCGGCCGACCGTTCTGGACATCCGCTGCGACCCGGACGTGACACCGATCCCGCCGCACGCCACCTTCGAGCAGGTCAAGTCGGTCGGCAAGGCGATCATGTCCGGAGATGACGACAGCTGGGGCTTTGTGAAACAGGGGATCAAGCAGAAGGCGCAGGAGTACCTGCCCGGGAGCAAGAGTTGATGCGCTGGCTGGGCAAGAGCCTGCACGGCGATCTGCACGGCGAGCCCTTGATGGGCATCGACCGTTTCCTCGGCGATGTGCGCACCGGGCGGTTCGAGCGGAGCCTGGCCGCGCTGACCGCCGGCGGCGCGGTGATCACCACGGCGGAGATTTACACCTCGCACGACTCGGCGAGTTTCGGCAACCGGATGATGTGGTGGCCCATCGCGATCGTCCCGACCCTGGTGCCGGCCGGGATCGCCGCGGTGTTCTCCCGCCGGGCGGCCAAGACGGTGCTGCCGGTGGCCTCGGCGATCGTGGTCGCCAACGGCATCCAGGGGACCTACCTGCACGCCCGCGGCATCGCACAAAAGCCGGGCGGTTGGAAGCTGGCGGCGTACAACCTGGAGATGGGTCCGCCGCTGTTCGCGCCCGGCCTGGCTGCCCTGATCGGGGGCATGGGCCTGCTCGCCTCAGTCCTGCGGCGCGAGAACGACCCGAAGGACGCGGCCTAATGCCCTACCGCAGCCCGAGCCAGCGGGCGGTCACACCGCAGGACCGCGGCCGGTTTCCCGGCTACGACGTGCTGGATGAGGCGCACCGCTGGGACGATGTCACCGCCGGGGTGGTCCTGGCCCGGCTGGCGCCGACCACCGACCTGTCGTTCTTCACGATGGCCGAGGACGCGGCCGCGACAGCGTTGTGCGACCTGCTGCTGCACCAGGACGGCGAGCCACGGGTCCCCGTCGTGGCGCTGATCGACGGCCGGCTGGCGGCGGGCGAGACCGACGGCTGGCATTACGACGACATGCCCGAGGACGGGCAGGCCTGGCGCGACACGCTGCGCTACCTCGACGAGGACGCCCAACAGGACGCCGGTGATCTGTTCTGCCGGATCGCTCCGGCCCGCCGGGGGCGGATCGTGCAGCACGTGCTGGACCTGGGCGCGGACCGCTGGCACGGGCTGCCCGGTACACAGGTGTGGAGCCTGTGGACCCGGTATGCGTGTGCGGAGTTCTACGCCCACCCGTGGGCGTGGAACGAGATCGGCTTCGGCGGCCCCGCCTACCCGCGCGGGTACAAGAACCGGGGGGAGACCGGTGGCCGCGGCGGCCGGGAACGGTGGGAGGTCGCCGACCACGACGACGTCGACCCGGTGACGTTCGCGCAGCGGGTGGCCCGGGCCCGTACGGTGCAGCGCGGTCTGCTCGACGGCCAGGGGGAACGAGCGTGAGCCGCGGGCTGCTGGGTGGTGACGGCGCGGTGCGGGCGCGCAACGACTCGGCGTGGCTGATCCCCAATGACGGTTCCCGGACCAACCACCAGCTGCGCCAGGACATGCGCCGGTACGACGAGGACCAGGAGGTCGACCTCGTCGTCGTCGGGGCGGGGGCGGGGGGCAGCGTGCTGACCCAGCGCCTGGCCCGCGCGGGCTGGTCGGTGGTCACCCTCGACGCGGGCCCGTTCTGGGACCCGGACGCCGACTGGGTCAGCGACGAGCGGGGCTCGCACCGGCTGTACTGGACCGAGCCGAGGCTGATCGGCGGGTCGGACCCGGTGCCGCTGGGGTCGAACAACTCCGGCCGCGGGGTGGGCGGCTCAATGATCCACTACGCCGGCTACACCCCCCGGTTCCACCCCTCCGACTTCCGCACCATGACCGCGGACGGGGTCGGCGCGGACTGGCCGATCGACTACGCCGACCTGCGCGGCTACTACCAGGCGATCGAGGCGGAACTGCCGGTCGCGGGTGAGGACTGGCCGTGGGGCGACCCGCACAGCTATCCGCATCATGCGCACCCGGTCGGCGGCAATGGGAACATGTTCCTGCGCGGCGCCCAGGCGATGGGCATCCCAGCGCGGGTCGGTCCGGTGGCGATCGCCAACGGCCGGTTCGGCAATCGGCCGCACTGCATCTACCGCGGCTTCTGTCTGCAGGGCTGCAAGGTCAACGCCAAGGCCAGCCCGCTGATCACCCATATCCCGGACGCACTCGCGCACGGCGCGGAGGTACGCCCGGACAGCCACGTCACCCGGGTGCTGGTCGACGACCGCACCGGCCTGGCCACCGGGGTGACCTACGTCCACGGCGGGGTCGAACGCCGCCAGCGGGCCCGGATGGTGGCCGTCGCCGGCTACTCCATCGAGACCCCGCGGCTGCTGCTGCTGTCGACCTCGAAGCGCTGGCCGGACGGCCTGGGCAACGACCACGACCAGGTCGGGCGCTACCTGATGGTGCAGGGCGCGCCGCAGACCGCCGGCCGGTTCGAGCATGAAGTGCGGATGTACAAGGCGCCGCCGCCGGAGGTCAGCAGCGAGCACTTCTACGAGACCGACCCGACCAAGCCGTACAAGCGCGGCTGGTCGATCCAGACCGTCAGCCCGCTGCCGATCACCTGGTCCGAGCACGTCGCGGCACAGGGGCACTGGGGCGAGACCCTGCGGGAGTACATGCGCGACTACGTGCACTGGGCCACCCTCGGGGCGCTGTGCGAGTTCCTGCCACTGGCAGACAACCGCGTGACCCTTGCGGCGGAGACCGACCGGCACGGCCTGCCGGTCGCGCGTTTCACCTACAGCCAGTGCGACAACGACAAGCAGCTGGTCGGCGCCGCGCAACACGTCATGGAGGACATGCTCTCGGCCGCCGGCGCGAGCGAGGTCATGACGATCAAGCGGTACGCCCACTTGGTCGGGGGCGCCCGGATGGCCGGCCGGCCTGAGGACGGGGTCGTCGACCGCGACCAACGAGTCTTCGGCGTGGAGAACCTCTACCTGGCTGACGGGTCGGTGTGTCCCACCCAGGGGTCCGCCAACCCGGCCCTGACGATCATGGCGTTGGCGGCGCGGCTCGGCGACCACCTAGCGGCCGGAGCCCACCTCAGCGCGCCGGCCCGACAGCCGGCCGGCTAAGCGGAGCGGGCCGGCATGCCGAGCTTCTTTCCGTGGTGGATCGTCGTCACCCACTTCCTGAACATCTTCTTCATGCTGCTGCTGTTCCGGTCCGGGCTGGAAGTGCTCTCGGCGTTCCCGAAGCTCTACTGGCACGACGACTGCCCGCCGGGACGCGAGTGGCTGCGGTTGTCGAAGAAGATGTTCGCCGCCGACTCCCGTAAGCCCTGGACCTCGCTGGACGAGGAGGAGTCCTGGTCGCCGGTGATCGCGCTGCCGGGCCGGAAGAACCTCGGGCTCGGCCGGCACTGGCACTTCATGACCGTCCAGTTCTGGATCCTCACCGGCGTGGTGTATGTCGCGCTGGTGTTCGCCACCGGCTACTGGCACTACCTCATCCCTACCAGCTGGTCGCTGTTCCCCGACTCGGTGCGCTCGGTGGGCACCTATTTGCACTTCCAGATCCCGCACCCGATCCCCGGGCAGCCGTTCGAACCCGCGCAGAAACTGGCTTACTTCGTCGTCATCTTCCTGCTGGCGCCGTTCCAGATCGCCACCGGCGCAGCGATGTCCCCGTCGGTGCTGGCGCGTTTCCCCTGGTACGGCAGGCTGTTCGGCGGCAAGCAGGGGGCTCGCAGCCTGCACTTCCTCGGGCTGTGCGCGTTCGCCGCGTTCATCGTCGTCCACGTCTTCATGGTCATCATCCACGGCACCGCGCACGAGTTCACCGCGATCGTGCTGGCCGGGTACGGCCACAGCAAGACGCTCGCGCTCGCCATCGGCCTGACCGGGCTGTTCCTGATCCTGGTGTTCCACGTCGTGATCACGTGGTTCTCGTTGCGTTATCGGCGGCGCACGCAGCGCCTGCTGGGGTTCATGGTCAACCCCTTCGAGCGGGTGATCTCCCGGACGTTCACCTCCCGGGAACACTTCTCCGCCAAGCACATCTCACCGTTCTTCCGGGTCAACGGCTATCCGCCGATCGGGGCGGACTATCAGAGCCTGGTCGCGGGCAGCTTCGCCGACTACCGACTCGAGGTCGGCGGCCTCGTCGAGCGCCCGGTCTCGCTGTCGCTGACCGACCTGCGCGCCCTCGGGCAGTCGGAGCAGATCACCAAGCACAACTGCATCCAGGGCTGGACCGCGATCGCGCAGTGGGGCGGGGTGCCGCTGGCGCGGATCCTGGAGCTGGTCGGCCCCACCTCGACCGCACGGCACGTCGTGTTCTACGCCTTCGACGACAAGGGCGAGACCGAGGGTGAGGGCCGGTACGGCTTCTACTACGGCACCGTCCCGCTGCACCTGGCGAACAACCCGCAGACGATCCTGGCGCTGGAGATGAACGGCGCCCCGCTGCCGATCGAGCACGGCGCCCCGGTCCGGCTGCGGATCGAGACCCAGCTCGGCTTCAAGATGGTGAAGTGGGTCCGGGCGATCGAGTTCGTGGAGGACGTCCAGGACATCGGCATGGGCCAGGGCGGCTGGCGCGAGGACCAGCAGTTCTACGCCAACGCCGCCGGCATCTAGGCATTCCAGCTACCGATCCAGGAGGCCGCGATGAGCATCGACCCGTCCGGTACGCAGTACGAGATCGCCGCCGGCGAGCACCGGGTGACCCTAGTGGAGGTCGGCGGCGGCATCCGCGACTACACCGTCGGTGGCCGGCCGCTGCTGGATGGCTACAGCCGCGGCGAGCGCTGCACGGGGGCCCGCGGGCTGCCGCTCATCCCCTGGCCCAACCGGCTCGAAGACGGCGCGTACACCTTCGACGGCACCGACTACCAGGTGCCGCTCACCGAGCCGGACAAGCACAACGCCATCCACGGGTTCCTGCGCTGGCGGAGCTGGTCGGCCCGCGAGCAGGCCGGCGACCGGCTAGTGCTCGGCACGGTGCTGCACCCGCAGATGGGCTACCCCTTCGCGCTGGAGGTCGCCGTCGACTACGCGGTCAGCGAGGCTGGGCTGACCGTCCGCACCACCGCCCGGAACGTCGGCGACCAGCCCTGCCCGTACGCGGCCGGCCAGCATCCGTACCTCACCGTCGGCACCGAGCACGTCGACCCGGCCAGCCTCCAGCTCGCCGCCGGTCGGTGGCTGCCCACCGACGACCGGGGCCTGCCGACGGGGTCGCAGCCGGTTGCGGGTTCGCCGTACGACTTCCGCGCGGGCCGTACGATCGGCGACCAGAACATCGACTACACCTTCACCGACCTGGCCCGCGACAGTGACGGGCTGGCCTGGGTCCGGCTGGCCGGACCGGACGGCCGCCGGGTTGAGATCTGGCTGGACGAGAGCTACCGGTTCGTCGAGATCTACACCGCGCACACGCAGCCGCCGCCGCAGTGGCGCCGGGGGCTGGGCGTCGAACCGATGACCTGCGCGCCGAACGCCTTCCGCAGCGGCGACGGCCTGATCCGGCTCGAGCCCGGCGAGTCGGCCACCACCAGCTGGGGCATCCGCCCCGGCTGACCCGACCAGCGGGCACGCGGCTGCTACCGACGGCGCAGCACGGCCACCACCGCGGCCGCGAGCACGCCCCAGCCGACTATGCGCCGCGCGGTCGCCCACCGGCGCCGGATCAGGTCGCGTAGAGCCGCTACCCCGGCAGCGAGTTCGTCGCGGGTGGCGGCGATGTCCAGGGCGATCGCGGCTCGGTCGCCGCGGGCGAGCGCGGCCTGCCGGGCGACCGCCTCCAGATGCTGCGCAGTCGGCCGCCCAGCCAGCTGCGCCCGCGCCCTGGTCGACCGCTCGATCTCGCTGCTGCTCGCGCCGGGTCCGCGGCCGCCGAGCAGCCGGGCGCGGAGCTGAGCCAGGTCGGCCTGCACCGCTGCCGGGTCGGTGCCATCGACAGCAGCCATCCTCAGGCCGTCCGATAGGGCTCGGCGTCGGCGCGTTTGAGGGTCAGGCCGAACCCGGGGCGGCCCTGGTCGGGGCGCAGCACCCCGCCGGCGGGGTCGAGCACCCCGTCGAAAAGCATGCCCTCGATCCGGACGTGGTCGTGGAAGTACTCCAGGTGCCGCAGGTTGGGCACGGCGGCGGCGACGTGGGCGTGCAGGTTCGGCGCGCAGTGCCCCGAGACCTGCAGGTTGTACGCGGCGGCCACCGCCGCGGCCCGCAGCCAGTCGGTGATGCCGCCGCAGCGGGTGACGTCGACCTGCAGGCAATCCACCGCCTGCGCCGCGACCATCCGGGCGAAGTAGACCAGGTCGTAGCCGTACTCGCCGGCGGCGGTGTCCGGGCTGGTCTGGTCGCGTACCTCGCGCAGCCCGTCGAGGTCGTCGGAGGACACCGGCTCCTCGAACCAGGTCACGTCGGAGGCGGCCATCGCGTGGGCCACCCGGATGGCCTGCTTGCGGGTGTAGCCGCCGTTGGCGTCGACGTACAGCTCGACGTCCGCGCCGACCACCTCGCGGGCGAAGGCGATCCGGGTCAGGTCGCGCCGCTCGCAGCTGCCCCACGACTCGCCAACCTTGATCTTCACCCGGGGGATGCCCCACTGCCCGACCCACCGCTCCAGCTGGGCGCGGGCGGTGGCCTCGTCGTAGGTGGTGAACCCGCCGCTGCCGTAGATCGGCACCTCGTCGTGGACCACCCCGAGCAGCCGGCACACCGGCAGCTCCAGCAACCGCGCCTTGAGGTCCCACAGCGCCGCGTCCACCGCGCTGATCGCGCAGGACACCAGCCCCGGCCGGCCCAGGTTCCGCACCGCCCGGACCATCGCCTCCCAGGCGCCCGGGACGTCCAGGACGGGCCGGCCGAGCACCGCACCGGCGAGCGGACCGTCGATGACCGGCTTGGCGCCGACGCCCGCGTAGGTGTAGCCGAGCCCCCGCACCCCGCCGCCGGTCACCTCGACGAGCACCATCGTCGTCGCGGACCACGCCACGGTGCCGTCGGCCTCCGGCTGGTCGGTCGGGATCTCGTACACCGACACCGTCAAGCCGTCCACCACCGCATCGGAGACGCTCACCGCCCACACCGCCCTCTCGCATCACGCATCGGTCCCGCGCTGCCCCCCGGCCGGTCATCAGACCCCGGCCGCCGCGGATGTTCACCCGGGTCATCCGGCGGCCGCAGCGATACGGGCAGCAGCCACCGACCCAGCCAGGCGGCGACACTCTGCCGCCGCGCGGCCAGGCCGCCGAGCGGGCCGTTGCCCGCCGGCTGGGACGGCAGGGCCGATCCCCGGCGGGTCAGCGCCGCCCCGACCAGGGCGAAGCTGCCGGCGGCCGCCGCGTCCACCAGCCCGGCCCGGCGCCGCGCCCGGTCCCAGCCGGCCAGCCCGACCATCGACACGACGTGCGCCAGGTCGACCTCCACCCCCAAAGCCAACACCCCCCGGCCCGCCGGCCCAGCGGTCGCCACCGCCTGCGCCAGGTGCCGCGCGCCCAGCAGCCGCGCCACCATCCGAGTCCGCGGATCAGCCCGGTGCCCGGTGTAGAGCCGGATCACCGGGCCGGGCGCGCCCAACAGCAGGACGCCGTACCCGGCCCGCACGGCGGCAAAGCGGTTCACCACCGACGCAGCCAACCCGCCAGACCCATCCCGGCCCCGACCACGGCCGCCGCGACGGTCCTGGCTTGATGAGAGAACCACAGCTGTGGCACGGTCGCAGCGGTCGCCACAGCCCGGCTCATCGCTCGCGTCCCTCCTGGCCGATCGGCCACTTGTGCTTCCGCCGACCTTGACTCGAAAAGCTACTCGCTCGGGGCGGCGACCGGGCACGGCCCCACCAGGGCGGTCCAACGGTCGACAGCCCCACGGTGCTCAGGCAGTGCGGCCGATGCCAGGTCGGCGAGCAGGGCGTGTATCCGACCCGGGACCTGCGCGGCATCGGAGCCGTAGCGCCAGATCTCCCCGACCGCCACGTCCAAGAAGTCGCCGAAACCGTACTGTGGCACGACCAACCGCAGCCGCCCGTCTGCGCCCACGGAACGGCCGTCGGGCAGATGCCTGGTCGCGAGGCGGCGCAGCAGATCATGCAACACGTCGAGCGTCTGCACGGCGGTCGTCGGGTCGTTGATCCCCGGCGAGAGGACCCGTTCCGCGATGTCGACCAGCTGACGGAAGCCGAAGGCCAGGTCGTGCTCCATCGTCTGTTCGGTATCCAGCGCCACCTCACCGATGACCCTGTTCCCGAGCGTCTCGAGCTCGCCCGGGTCCATGGCCGGGCGGTCCGGTTCGGGATGAATGGTCAACAGCGGCGCACCGGCTGGCACGAAGTCGCCGAGCCGTGGGATGAGCACCAGCACGGCGTCAGTGTCCGTCGCCGGCTCGACCAGGACCCGTTCGTTGACCGAGACCACGCCCGGCTGCGGTGCCGGCACGGTCAGGACGGCTGGGGACACGGGCGTGGGCACCCCGCCGGCGGCGAGGTCCGATGGGTAGCGCCGTTCCAGGACACGGCGCGACTGCGTACCGATGTAGGTGACGATCGTCGCCGCGCGGATGATGTCGGCGACGTGGTCGATGTAGCGGATGAACAGCCCCACGCCGGTGAGCACCAACACGAAGGCCACGGTCACCGCGGCCCGCGGGACGAACCCCCCCCTGGCCGGCGGTTCCCAAGACCGCCCGCTGCACCACCAGCGCGAACATGACCGCGGCCGTCAGGGCCGTCCACGCGATCCCGGCGGGGCTGTGCCTTGCGTGGTGTCCGGTCGCGCAGGAACATCCGCAGCACCCGGGGAGAGACCTGACCGCTGGTGAGTTGCAACACGACGATGGTGATCGAGAACCAAGCCGGTGAACGAGATCATCGCGGTGACGATGGAGGACAGAAGGCTGCGCGCCCCGCTGGGTGGCCCGGGATACAGAAACACGCCGTGCGCAGCCAGCAGGTGCTGATCGAGCGCGATCAATCCAATGCCCAGCCCGATCGAGGCCACACCACGCACAGGGCACCAGCCAGAACATTGACCGCAGCACGTCCCGCGCGTGCTTCGCCGACACAAGCGGAAGCCGGGATCGAGTCCCGTCATCCACCCGGCCGGGCTGCCAACTACCTGCTCGAGCGCGGGCGTGCGCGCGGCGAGCGCCTCATCCACGGCGGCGGGGTTGTCGCGGTTGAGGGCAATCATCGAGGCACGCGCCGCGCACGACGGTCAGGCTGCCGTCGACCATGCCGGCGACCGTTGCGGCGCCCACGTCGTCGGGGCTCTCGTAGTCGAACCCGTGTTCCGCTGTGGCCTCGGAGCTGGTCATCATTGGGTGCTGGTCGCGCCTGGGAACACGTTCAGGACGTGCACGCCCTCGCCGCACAGCTCACGTCGCAGCGCTTCGCCGAAGTGCGCGATCCCGGCCTTGGTGGCCGCGTACGTCGTGTAGAGGGGCATCCCGATCAAGGCGATACCCGAGGAGATGTTGACGACGAGGCCGTCGCCGGAGGCCTTGAGGGCGGGCAGTGCGGCGTGGGTGAGCAGGATCGGGGCGGACAGGTTCAGCGCGATCTGCGCGAGCACCTCGGCCTCCGCGATGGCCTCCAGTCACCCGGCGCGGACGTTGCCGGCGTTGTTGACCAGCATGTCGAGGCCGCCGAACGCCTCGAGCGCCGCTGCGGCAACAGCGTCAGCACTGCCGGGTTCGGTGAGGTCGGCCGAGGGGACGTGCGCTTGCGCGCCGGCTTCCCGAACCAGCGCCGTTACCTCCTCCGTCGGCTCCGTACCGCGCCTGACCAGGGCCAGCCTCGCGCCGACGGCGGCGAGCTGCAGTGCCAGGCTGCGACCGCTGGCGCTGCCGGCGCCGGTGAGCAGGATCGAGCGGTTGTGCAGGTTTACGGGTAAGCCTTACGAGAAGGGATGGTGGCTCAGGGCTGCTGCTTGATGTAGCAGACCAGGCCGACGACGTCGTCAGCCATCAGGCGGCCGATGGCGCCGAAGGAGTACACGGCGGTGACGATCATGCCGTCTACAGCGAGGACGAAACCGGCCCCCTGCAGTCCTGCTTCTCCTGGAGCCAGCAGCGCCACGGCGTCGCCGCGCTGGGCGAACTCGCGCGCCACCGCCGGCCCGGCGCCACCACTTGCCCCCCTCGCCACGACAACCCACGACGTAGCTAACCTTAACTGAAGCGGAGCCGTTAAGTCTTCGCCCCAAGTCCCTACCACCCGGGCAGCAACCACGGTTACGTCGGTGGCAGGGAGCTGCCCGGCGCCCCGTCGGGCAGCGGCACACCTAGCTCCTGACGCTGTAGACCTTGCACCAACCGTCATCTGAGATCCGAGGCCAGCATGGATATTACCGAGGTGGGTTATCCATTTGACTGCCACCCTCGGGTAAGATCACGTTGTGCCGTCGCGTGGTCTGCACTATCCGGGTTCGTATGCCGAGCTGAGGGCGTGGTTCCCCGACGACGAGGCGTGCATGGACTACCTGGACTGGCTGCGCTGGCCGGCGGGGCCGGTGTGTCCGGGGTGCGGGCGTGCGGCGACGGCCGTGACGACGGGGCGTGTGTGGCGCTGCGGTGGGTGTCGCAAGAGGGTCTCGCGTACCGCCGGGACGATCTTTCAGGACACGCGCACGCCGCTGACGGTGTGGTTCGCCGCGGGCTGGTACATGACCGCCGATCCGGGCGGCGTGTCGGCGTTGACGATGCAGAAGCTACTGGGGCTGGGTTCCTACCAGACCGCGTGGACGATGCTGCACCGCTACCGGACCGCGATGGTGCGGCCCGGTCGGGAGGTCCTCACCGGGCGGGTGGAGGTCGACGAGACCTTCCTCGGCGGGGAGCGCCCTGGGGTGCGTGGGCGCGGCGCGCTGGGCAAGACGCTGGTGGTGATCGCGGTCGAGCTGCGCGAGCCGCGTGGCTACGGTCGGGCCCGGATGAGCATCATCCCGAACGCGGAGGCCAAGACCCTGCGCAAGTTCCTGATCGACCACGTTGGAGCCCGGATCTACCGTGCTGACCGACGGTTGGTCCGCCTACCCGAAGGCGTGTCGGGACTGGTTCGCCCACGAGCCGCACCCCGTCTCCGGATCCGGACACGAGGCTCACGAACTGCTGCCCGCGGTCCACCGTGTGGCCTCGTTGTTCAAGCGGTGGATGCTGGGCACCCACCAAGGACGCGTCGAGGTCGATCACCTGCCGGCCTATCTCGAGGAGTTCTGCTTCCGGTTCAACCGGCGCCACTCCGGCGCCCGCGGGCTGCTGTTCTACCGGCTGCTGCAGTACGCCGCCGGCGCACCACCGCTGACCTACCGGCAGCTGGTGGCCAACCCGCAACCCAAAGCGATCAAGCCGCCCGGCCTCAAGGGACCACGATCCAGGCCAGGTAGCCTCGCCCAGCCGCCCGAAGACCGACCCTGGCGGGCCTCAGCAAGCCTTGAGTGAGCCACCGGCACGGTGGCAGTGAAATGGATAACCCACTTACCGAGTTGATCCTGAGCGACCACCACGAGCAGCGGAGGATGTTCGCCTTCCTGGACGACATCGACCGAGGAAACACCGAGGCCCTTAGCGCGATCTGGGGCCGCCTGCGGGTCCTGCTGGACGTCCACGCGGCGGCTGAAGAGACCACTCTCTACCCGCACCTGCTCAAGCTCGGCACCGGCGCAGGAGGCGAGGACAGTGCCGCGAGCGAGGTAACGGCGGGCTCCTCATCGGCGGGCTGAGCGCGCAACCCGACCGGGGATTCCGCGGCCAGCCCGGCGAGCTCCGGGTGCGGCAACTCAGGGTCGATCAGGTCCTCCCACACCCGAGGCGAGCCGTAGCTGGCCCCCGACTTCCTGAACGCCTCGCGGACCGCCTCATCCAGCAGTGCCCGGCGTTGCCCTCGATCGGTGGTCGGGGCCTTGACCCACTTGTAGAACCAGGCCTCGCTCACCGCCAGGACCCGGCAGCTGAACGCGTGGGGCACCCGGTAGAAGGTCCTCTGGTCGGCGATGAAGCGCGCCACGCTCACTTCGTCGCCTCCTTCACCCACAGGACCACTGATCGCTTGAGGACATCCCGTTCCATTCGGAGTTCGGCGTTCCGCCTCATCGGCGACGCCGAGCGGGCCGTCGCCCTCACCCCGCGCCGCCTTGTCCTTGTCGACCCAGTTCCCCAGCGTGCCCGGGTTGACCCCGAGATCACGCGCGATCATTACTATCGGTTTCTTGGTCTCTCTGACGATCCGGACGGTTCCCTCACGGCACTCCGGGTCAAACTTCCTGCGAGTCTCTGGCATGACTACTCCTCATAGTCCATGCCTCCACGCTTCTGGGGGATGCTCAAGGCGGCTTGTCGGTCTCCGTCGGCTGGTGATCCTGTGACCGGTGGCGGTGGGCACGGCAGCGGCTGACTGTCGTGTGGGTGGAGCGAGCAGGGGGAGGAGGTTGTCCCGGTCCTCGTGGAACTTGAGGTGGCGGTCCCCCGCCTGATGCCTGCCTCGCGGTAGGTGTTGGGCGACCGCCAAGTCGACCCGACCGGAACAAGGGGACCGCTGTGAAGACCGTATCGAGGAACGTGCAGGTTGTGGCTCAGGACGAGCTGCCAGGGCTGGGAGATCTGCCGGAGGCGCTGAGCGTGGCGCTGGCCGACATCGTCGGTGTGGCGCGGGAGGGACTGCTCGCGTTGAGCGTGGCGACCGGCATGTCGGTGATGCAGGCGATGTTCGAGGCTGAGGTCACCGCGGTGGCTGGTGTGAAGGGCAGGCACGACCCGGTCCGGACGGCCGTTCGGCACGGCACCGAGAAGGGCTCGGTGACCCTGGGAGGTCGTCGGGTTCCGGTGAGCAGGCCGCGGGCCCGGACCGTCGATGGTCATGAGGTGCCGCTGCGGTCCTATGGGCACTTCGCCGGTGATGACCTGCTGTCGGAGGTGGTGCTGGAGCGGATGCTCGCCGGTGTCGCGACGCGCCGGCACGCCCGGATCGCCGAGCCAGTCGGCAAAGCCCTTACCGAAGCGGCGACCTCGACCGGCCGGTCGGCGGTGTCGAGGCGGTTCGTGAAGGAGACCGAGACGGCCCTGGCCGAGCTGCTCGCGCGCGATCTGACGGGCAAGCAGATCAAGGTGCTGATGCTCGACGGTGAGCACATGGCCGGCCGGTGCGTCATCGTCGCCCTCGCCATCACGGCCGGTGGTGAGAAGTTCCCGGTCGGGTTGTGGGACGGCGCGACGGAAAACAAGACGGTGGTGAAGGCGATGCTCGCCGACCTGGTCTCGCGCGGGCTGTCCGCCCAGGACGGGCTGCTGGTCGTGAGGATGGTGCGAAGGCCCTGTCGGCGGCCGTGAACGAGGTCTTCGGCGGCCTCGCAGCCGTCCAAAGATGCACCCTCCACAAGCGACGAAACGTGGCAGATCACCTGCCAGACAAAGAGAAAGCGTGGGTCGACGCGAAGCTCGTGAAGGCCTTCAACCACCCCGACCCCGACCTGGGCCTGCGAAACGCCAAGCACCTCGCCAGCCTGCTGGACAAGACCCACCCCGGTGCCGCGAACTCGCTCCGCGAAGGCCTGGAGGAGATGTTCACCGTCAGCCGCCTCGGGATCGACGGACGGCTCGCCAAGACCCTCGTGACGTCGAACCCGGTCGAGTCCATGATCAGCATCGCCCGGACGACGAACCGCAACGTGACCCGCTGGCGCGACGGCCACATGGTGCTGCGTTGGACCGCCGCCGGGATGCTCAACGCCGAGCGCTCGTTCCGCAGGATCAAGGGCTACAAGCAGATGCCCCAGCTCGTCGCCGCCCTGCACCGCCACGCCCACCCAGACACAACGGCCCAGACCCGCGAAACTGTCGGAGCCGCCGCATAGAGTTCACCCCGGATCGCCACCCAAGTTCCACGAGACTTGGGACATCCTCAGGGGGAGGGCCGGGAAGGTAGCGCCGGTTTCAGTGGTGCCGCGTCGGGCAGTCTGCCCTCGTACGGGGCTGCTCGCCCCGGGCCCTGATCCGCCGGGAGGTCGCTATGTTCCTGCACAACAAGCGCATGATGTACACGGTCCGAGTGGAAAACCCGGACCCGTTGTTCGCCAAGATGCTGCTGGAGCAGTTCGGTGGTCCCAACGGCGAGCTCGCCGCTGCCATGCGCTACTTCATGCAGGGCTGGAACGAGCCGAACGAGCAGCGCCGCAGCATGCTGCTGGACATCGCCACCGAGGAGCTCTCGCACCTGGAGATGGTGGCTCAGTCTCTTCATCTGCTGCTCAAGGGCTCGCCAGCCGAGCTGGTGGACCAGGTCGAGGGCAACTATCTCGGTGACCTGCTCAACGGCAAGATGCCCGACCTCGTGAACATGTCGATCAACAGCGGCCCGAACATGCTGGGTGGCGGCGGTCCCCGTCTCACCGACTCGATGGGCGCGCCCTGGACGGCGGCCTACATCGACACAATCGGCCAGCCGACCGCCGACCTGCGTTCCGACATCGCCGCCGAGGCACGAGCCAAGATCACTTACGAGCGGCTCATTAAGGTGTGCGACGACCCCGGCTTGAAGGACACCCTGAACTTCCTGATGAGCCGTGAGGTGGCCCACCAGAAGATGTTCGAGGCGGCGCTCGACTCCATCGAGGGCAACTTCCCGCCCGGCACACTTCCGGGGACGGAGGAGTTCAACCACTACTACTTCCAGGTGGCCGACGGCTACGGCACCGAAGGCGCCCAGGGGCCCGACGAGGGCTTCGAGCTGGTCCAGTCCAACAGCGAGTGGGGGTTCGAGCTCGACCAGAACCCGACAGCTAACGCCTCCGACCAGCAAGTCCAGTAGCCCGCCCTCTTGGCGGTGGCACCTGGACGGCGAGGCCGAGGTCAAGATGCGTAGCAAATCGATATGCCCACGTGGTATCGCGCCCACGCCACGGGGTCACGAGGGCGGCCGCCAGCCGCGCCGCGGCGTCAGCCAGTAGCCGTGGCCTATCGCTCGCTGGCACCTCTCGCGGCGCCGGGGATACTTCCTGGGTGACTGCGGTTGAGGTCGACACGAGCGGTCTGGTCCCAGGTTCGGTGGGATGGGCACCGGCGAGGTTGGCGCAGGCCCGGTCGCGTCTGGCGCTGGCCCCGGCGTTTCAGTTCAGTAGAGGGCTTGCCGAGGTCGAATGATCTTGAATGCGTCGGCGGCGCTGTCGAGGCAGCGGCGATCGCCGGCGCTGGGTCCGGTGTCTCCGTGCTCTTGGTGGGCAGTTTGAGGTGGTGGTGCTGGGGGTCAGGCCGGGAGCGGGATCTGCCGCAGGCGGGTGAACGCTTTCGCGAGGGCCAGGCCCAGGGCCAGTGCTCGGCCAGGCGCAGGAACACTTTGCGTTGTCCTCGGGTGATGCGGGCCGCGACGTGCGGTTGCCCCGAAGTAGCGGACCTCAGACAAAGTCAGGTGCGACGACGCCTTCGTCGCCGAGCGCGTCGGGCTCGACCACGTCAGCTTCGCGGTGGCCAGCCGCGCCGACCTCGACGCCGCCGCCGTGAAGCTGCAGGCGCGTGGCATCGAGCACGGCGAGGTCAGGAGCTGGCGAGCTTCGGCCTGGCGATCCTGTCATTCAGCGACCCAGGAGGAAGTAGTCCACGCGTTGGTCGATCGGGTCCTCACCCTGCGAGCGGTGCATCGCACATAGCGGTCTCAACGCAAGGTCGGTGATGCCGACCTCCTCGTTCGCTTCACGCTTGGCCGCGTCGAAGACCGACTCATCTCGCTCGATATGGCCGCCGCAGCGTTAGCCCAGTACCCAAGACGACGTAGGACGCGGGGACGACCATGAACCGAGGCACCATGCGAGCACGGTAGGCGCCCTGAGCGAACGCCGTTGATCTGCCCTGGACGGGATCAGTCGGTCTTGCCCGCCTGATCGACAACGCTCCGCCCGGCCGCAGGTGTGGGTGCGTTCGGCGTTCTTCGCGATCTTGTCTCGATCTCGGTGCCGAGGTCGGCTCCAGAATCTCGGACAGGCCGAGCAGATAGATCGCCACGTCGGCCAGCTCCTGACCAACGGACTGTTCGGAGCGGAATTCGGAGCGTGGTCGTGGGGTCAGCGCGGTTCGTACCCGTGACGCCGTAACACCGGCAGCAGGTCCGGTGGGGAGAAGTTCGGACCCGTCATCACCTTGCCATCAGCCCGCACGACCGGTTGGCCGTCGTCGTCGAGCTTCGTCATGTTCGACCGGTGCACCTCGGTGAACACGTCCGCCACCGAGATGCCGAAGGTCAGGGCGGCGCCGTACACCACGTACAGCAGGTCCCCGATCGCATCGGCGACCTCGACGAGGTCTTCGGCCTCAATCGCCGTCCGGAACTCGGCCGCCTCCTCCTCGATCAGAGCGCAGCGCAGCTCTTTGGTCTCCGCTGGGACTTCTAAGGTCGGGCGGGTTTTGATCAACAGGTGCTGCACGCGGTGACACTCACTAACAGCCGCGATCCGATCACCATCCGCAGACGTTTCCGGGGCCACATACTTCATCACGGGGCTCACCATCCCTGAGTGGCCCCATCGCCCGGCGCACGCCAATACTTGGGTCATCCAAACGACCGCTTCTCGGCATGAGCGGGCGCTCCCATCGCTCTGAGGCGATGTCTCGAGCGACCAGAAGACCGGTTACGTGCGCCACGAAGACGTCCCGCAATCGCTCGTTTGTGGACCGGTGCGGGCTCGCGCCGCCGATCGATCTGATGCGGCCCGCGCGTGAGCGTGCTGCGGAAAGCGGCTGTGTCGCGTAACTGGTGTCCGGAACCTACGTACCGCGAGCAGGTCGTGTTGGGGGTTCGCGGTACGGTTCGGGCATCGCGCACCTGCTGGGTTGTGACTCGCAGCGGTAGTGGCGCGGTTCTCCCCAGCGTGCGGTAGCTGATCCGGCCACATCGTCTGCGGGACGCCATCGGTGGGTCACGCGCCGACGACGCCGTGCCAACGGCTGAGACCCACACCTCAAGGCCAAGTCGTCCGCCGGACGGTCGTGCGGTGCCTTCTAGGCAGACTGGTCGATCTTCAAGATGAGCTTGCCAAGGTAGTGCTCATCGAGGGCGCGGTGAGCCGCGCCGGCCTGGTGTAGCGGAAACGCCCGGGCTACATGGACCTCGAACGGACCGGACGCTATCAGCCGGTTGAGCTTCTCGATCACCTCCGGAGCGGGATCGTCGCCGACGTACTGGTTGATCACCAAGCCTGGTCGGGCTTCAGGCTCGGGCTGGACGCCGCGGGGATAGGCGACGCGCCCGCCTTCGCGGAGCGTCTTCAGTGCGCGTTCGGCCGCCTCGCCGCCGGCGGTGAGAAGCGCCGCGTCGATGCCGTCGGGCGCGAACTCGCGAGCGGCGGCTGCCACGTCGTGCTCACGCCCGTTCACTGTGACGTCAGCGCCCAAGCGCTCAGCCAGCGCCACCCCGTCCTCACCCGAGGCGACCGCGAACACGCGGGCGCCCATGCGTTTAGCCAGTTGCAGCGCCAAGTGCCCGAGGCCACCGCCGGCACCGAAGATCAGGACCGACTCGCCCTCCGCGAGGCCGAGCGTGTCGTCGAGACCCAGCAGCGCTGTGATCGCGTCCACCGGCATGGCACCTGCCTGCTCGACGGTCAGTCCGCTGGGGATCGGATAGACGTAGTCGGCGTTCACGACGGCGTACTCCGCGTAGAACCCGCCCTTGGGATTCAGATGCCGATCTGCGTAGACGCGGTCGCCCTCCTGGAAGCGCGTGACGGCCTTCCCCACGGCAGCGACCGTGCCCGCCCCGTCGAAGCCGATCACGTAGGGGAACGTCGGCTCGGAGCCGTGCATCTCGCGGAACAGTTCGCGGAAGCGGCCTTCGCGCTCCCATGGGTCCCACGCGCCCACGCCAACGGATCCGACCCGGATCAGGACCTCGTCGGGGCCGACCTCAGGCACGGGGAGCGTCTGCAGCTTGAGTTCCTCGATGCCGCCGAACTGGTCGATCGCGGCGGCCTGCATCGAGGTGACTACTGTCGGTGTCATAGGTTCTCCTCTGAGAGATTCGTGCTCATGCTGCATCGCGGCTCAGTGCGCCACGCGGCTGTGTCTGCTGCACGCGCTAGCCAGACGATGCGCGGATGGTGCCCCCTCGCGCTTGCGTGGCGGTAGCCGATGGTCATGAGGGATGGGGAGACACCGGCCCCGAGCCGGGCGCCACCGCGATGGCGTCGATCTCGATGAGCCAGTCGGGCCGCGCGAGTCCCGCGACCTGGAACAGCGTGTCCGCGGGGTAGGGCTCGGTGAAGAACTCGGCGCGCAGGCTGATGATCTCGTCCAGATGAGCCATGTCGGTGACCATGATGGTCACCTTGGCGACGTCGGCGAGGCTCGCGCCGGCCCGACCGAGCACGGTCGCCAGGTTCGCCAATGCTCGCCGCGCCTGGGTGTCGAAGTCCGGCCCCACGGTCTTGCCGTGCTCGTCGATGCCCGCCTGGCCGGAGACGAACAGCAGGCCCGCGACTTGGGTCGCCAGTGAGATGTTGTACGGCTCGTACCAGTCGGGGTCGCCGCCGATGCGCCGCACTGCCGGGGATTCGGTACCACGAGATGCCATGGGAACAGTGTCTGCGTTACTGACGACACCTTCAAGTACGGTCTTTCATGTGCGATAGTGACGGTATGTATAGTGGGTCGGCAGGGCGTGCCCGCGAGCAGATCGTGGAGATGCCCGACTACTGCACCGTTGAAGCGGCGATGGACGTCGTGGGCGGCAAGTGGAAACTGGCCATCCTGAACCATCTCTTCGCCGGGACCCAGCGGTTCGGGGAGCTGAACAAGGCCATGCCCCGCATCACGCCGCGGATGCTGACCCGTCAGCTGCGGGAGCTGGAGGCCGACGGACTGGTCCGGCGGACCGTCTATCCGCAGGTGCCACCGAAGGTGGAGTACTCACTGACCGAGATCGGCCGCAGCCTGGAAGAGATCGCCGGGCTGCTGGAGGACTGGGGCCACTACTACCGCGAGCGGCTCACGAGTCCGGAGAATCCGCCGGGCCAGACAAGCCAGTGAGCGATCGCTACCCGTTCGACGACGCCATAGCCGGGGTGCACGACGCCGCGGAGGTCCGCGCCGCGGGATGCCGACGCGCCCGCAAGCGGATCGCTGAGCGGCGAGCAGGGGGCGCTGTACGTCAGGCGACGGCAGCAGCGGTGCCGCCCGTCAAGGCCAGCAGTCGCGGAAAGTCCGTCGGGAACATGCTGCGCTCATCGCCAGCCCCGGCCCAGACGACTCGGTAGTTGACCAACGCCGTGTCGACGACGGTCCGAACTGGGCGAGGGTGCCCCACCGGGGCGACGCCTCCAACGTGTTGCCCAGTGTGCTCCAGGACGAAGTCCGGGGTGGCACGGCGAATCTTGCCCACGCAGAGCCCTCGGGCCAACTTCTTGGTGTCCACTCGGTGAGCGCCGCTGGCCAGCACCAGCAGTGGCGTGCCGTCCAGCTCGAAGACGAGACTGTTGGCGATCGCGCCGACCTCGCACCCCAAGGCCAGGGCTGCGGCCGCGGCGGTCGGCACCGGCTGGTCGAAGGTCCGCAGTTCGGCGCGCACGCCGGCCGCCCGCAGCGCGGCCTCGACAACATCCTGCGACGAGGACACCATGCCGCCAAGTATCCAACTCCTACCCTCACCCGTGGCGCAGCGGGACGGTCAGCGGACGCCGAGCGGCCCACCTCGACGTCACCGCCGATCTTGTGTCACAGGGCGATCGTCATGGGACGGTCGGGCCGTCTGGTCGGCCGACCGTTGAAAGGACTACCGATGATCATCATCGCAGGCCATCTGCTGGTCGACGAAGCCGATCGTGACCGGTACGTCGAGGCTCACCGCGACCTGGTGAGCCGCGCCCGTGCCTTCGACGGGTGCATCGACCTTGCGATCACCGCAGACACACTCGATCCGCGGCGGATCAACAACTTCGAAGTTTGGCGCGACTCTGAAGTGTTGGACTCCTGGCGCAGCCAGGCCGATCCGCCGGACGCTGGCATCGAGCCAAGTGGCGCGGATATGCAGCGGTACGACGCCACTGACGGAGGTCCTCTCTTCTGAGCGTCAGAAGAGAGGCGCCGACTCTGCGCTGTTGCGATGATCGAACCTGTACGGACTCGCCCCGCGCCTGGCTTGGCCGCCGCGGGCTTCCGTAGGTTGATGGCTGGCCGACGAGCAGGAGGACCACGGTGGGCGTGCTTGACGGGAAGGGCGCAGTTGTGACGGGCGGCTCGAGGGGAATCGGTCGAGCAATCGTCGAGCAGCTGGCCGGTGACGGTGCCGCCGTGGTCTTCAACTACGCAACCAGCTCGGACGCCGCTGCGGCCGTCGAGCTTGCCGTGCGGGAGGCTGGCGGTCGGGCCCACGCGATCCAGCTCGACTTGGCCGAGCCCGACGCTGTGGACAAGCTGATGGCCGCCGCGTCCGAACACCTCGACGGCCTCGACATCCTGGTCAACAACGCGGCGCTGGACTCGGCGGTCGGGCCGATCGCTGACACCGACGAACAGCTCTGGGACCTCACCATGACCGTCAACGCCAAGTCGGCGTTCCTCACCACCCGCCATGCCGCCCGGACGATGAACAACGACGGCCGGATCATCAACATCTCGACCCTGAACACCCGCCGGCCCGCTCCTGGCATCGCCGCCTACGCCGCCAGCAAAGGCGCGATCGAGCAACTCACCAAGGTCGCCGCGATCCAACTCGGCGCCCGAGGCATCACAGTCAACGCGGTCTGCCCAGGCGCGACCGACACCGACCTGCTCCGGCACGCCAACCCCGAGGCTGCCCTCGCCCAAATCGCCACCCTGACCCCGCTCGGGCGACTCGGCCGCCCCGACGACATCGCCGCCGCCGTCTCCCTCCTTGCGAGCCCCGACGGCCGCTGGCTCACCGGCCAGATCATCTACGCATCCGGCGGGCTCTAAGATCGCCGAGGCACGCGCCGATTGACGATGGTCTTGCGAGACGTAGATGCAGATCGGATGACCCGAGGTCCTGCGTGCCTTTAGCTGTTGACGTAATCGGTCGACCAGGGACCGACGGCTGTGCCCAGCAGCACAGTATCGTGCTCAGCTCCGTCGAAGTGCACGGCGCCGGCAGGCACGTACAGGAAGCTGCCGACGGGGAAGCGGTCGGCTGCCTGCCGGTCGAGCTGAGGACCGTAGCCCAGTCGCAGCTCGCCGCTGGCGACGACCAGATGCGCGGCGGCGATGTGCGAGTGGGGCGCGTCCCACACACCCGCCGGGACGAAGAAGGCGTACGTGAAGGTGACACCGGGCTCACGTGAGCCCACCAGGGTGGCCGACTTCGTGCCGTCGGGGTTGGTCTGCTGCCAGTCGATGTTCTCCGCGCTTGTTGCGAAGGCGCCGCCAGGGATCATGACCGAAACAGTACAGGTCGGCCCCCGCCGACAAACTGCGGAAACCGGCATGGAGGGCGGTCGGAGACTCGATGAGCACGTACCGGTAGCGGATCCCGCAGCGGCACGAGGTGGAAATTCCTCGCCGGTATGCCGCTCGTCGTTCGCTGAACTGGTGACCGGGTCCTCAGCGATGCCGTCGGCGGGTGAGAAGAACCGGGAGACGAAGTCGTACCCGCCATCGGGCGACGCGGCCGCGGCGGTGACCGTGACGCCGCGGATGTTGTGCCGGCGGGTCAGGTCGGCGATGCGCACCAGATCCGGCGCGCCTGATGGTGATGACAGTTCGGGCGCCGCACGCGCTGCGCGGCTGGTGGCGCTACTCCCGACTCACGCCACTCCCGATCGCGTCCACCACAATCATCACCGCGGCCTGGTGGTGGATCGCCGCGGTCCTGCCTGGCCATCGGCCGGCCTTCATAGTCGTGGTCGCCGTGTTCTCCGAGCTCGTGCTCCGCCAGCTCGTCTACAGCGCAGTCAACTCCGAACGCGCCCGTCGCTACGGCTGCTGGTGACCTACAACGATCGCCCCGGCGGCGCGGGACGCTGCGGCGGGTCGCTGCCAGGAAAGCATGGACGAGGATGAGCCCGTGACGACGTGGGTGTACGTCAACGAGACCAAGCGGGCCGGCTACGTCCTGGCGGCAGTCACGGTCACCGACCCGATTGCCACTCGAAAAGCTGTCCGCAGCCTGATCGTGCCCGGCCGGAGACGAGTGCACATGAACCACGAACACGTCCGGCACCGCCGGATCATCGTCTCCACCCTGACAGCGATGCCGCTTGCCGTGACGCTGTACGACGCCGCCCGCAACTATCCGACCGATCTTCAAGCACGCGCCGCATGCCTGACCGCGCTGGTGCGCGACCTCGCTGCCACTGACGGTGACACCCACCTCGTACTCGAACAGGATGACTCGCTGCTACACACCGACCGTCTTCGGCTTTTCCAACTCGCCCGCGCCACCGGTCAGCGCGACACCCTCCACTACGAACACCAACGCGCGCACGCCGAGCCGCTCCTGGCACTCCCTGACGTCGCAGCATGGTGCTGGGTCCGCTCCGGCGAATGGCGACGACGAATCCAGCCCGGTCATAGACGCCGTCCGCTCGGTCTGACCACCCCAACAAGCGCGAAGCCCGAGCGCCGCCACCATCAGGGTGGGGTCTCGGGCTCACTTCCCGCGGCTAGTGCCTTGGGCACCTTAAGTGTACGACAACCGACGGCGACCCGCGACACGTTCAGAGCCCCGCGCGGCTAGGCGGCTGGGGCGGCCTCGGGTGGTTCGGCTCGTTTGATGGCTCGGTACACCGTCGAGCGGGCTACACCGAACAGCTCGGCCAGCTCAGCGCTGGTGTGCCCGCCGGCCCGCCACAGGACGATGAGGTGGGCTTCCTGGCTGGGTTTGAGCTTGGGTTGCTTGCCGCGCAGCCGGCCCTTGGCCCGGGCGACCTTCATGCCCTCCCTTGTCCGGAGCCGAGCGAGGTCTGCCTCGAATTCGGCGATCATGGCCAGCACGTTGAACAGTAGCCGGCCGATCGGGTCGGTGGGGTCGTGCACCGATCCGCCGATGTTGAGCTTCACCCCTCGCTGGGTGAGTTCCTCGACGATGTCGCGGGCCTCGGGCAGCGAGCGAGCGAGTCGGTCGAGTTTGGTGACGACGAGGGTGTCCCCGGCGCGGCCGGCGGCGAGGGCTTCGCGCAGGCCGGGCTGTGCCCGGTTGGTGCCGGTCAGTCCGTGGTCCACGTAGATCCGGTCCTCGGCCACGCCGAGCCCGGCCAGCGCGTCGCGTTGCGCGGTGAGGTCTTGGGTGTCGGTCGAACATCTGCAATAACCGATGAGCAGCCCGGTCCGCTCCGCGGGCGCCGCCGACCCGAGGGATGCGGTGGCGGTGGTCCTCGATCGCTTCGGAGGCATCCCGGAACCGTAGCCGGTTAGCCCCCGGTCACCGGGCATTTATCTGGGCGGGTCTTACGGGAATCTTGGTGGCCACGCGCCCGGCGTGCGGCGGTCGCCCGCAGCGCGTTGGTCGGGTGTCCCGTTGGCCCTTCGGCTTACAGCACAGTGGCGGCCGGTGATCCGGCGGCGCGTCGAGCGCCGAGTTGGATGTGCTTCCGCTTCCTAGGGGCACTAATGGTTGCCGCTGCGGGGCGGCCCGTTGAGGTGGGTGAGGCGTAGTTGCAGGAAGCGTCGTTCAGCGTTGGTGCGGACCAGCTCTAGGGCGCGGCGATAAGCCTGCCCAGCTTCAGCTGTTCGGGTCAGGCGGGAGAGTAGGTCGGCGCGGGCGGCATGGTAGAGATGGTTGCCTTGCAGCGCTGGAAATGGTGCGAGGGTGTTCAGTCGTTGGAGTCCGGCTGCCGGGCCGTGGGCCATGGCGAGGGCGACGGCGGCGTTTAGCCAGACGGCGGGGCTCGGCCATCGGCGGCGCAGCTCGTCGTAAAGGGCGACGATTTGTGGCCAGTCGGTCGATTGGGCGTCGGTGGCTTCGTCATGTAATGCCGCGATCGCTGCCTGGAGTTGGTAGGGGCCTGCTTCGCCGGGCAGTTGGGAACGTCGCAGCGCCGTTTCGAGGAGGGCGGTGCCTTCGGTGATTTGGTCATGCTTCCAGGTTGATCGATCTTGATCGGCTAGCAGGATGAGGTCGCCGGCGTCGTCGAGGCGGGCCGGGAAACGAGCGTCGTGGAGCAGCATCAAGGACAATAGGGAGGAGACTTCCGGTTCATCGGGCATCAATGCGTGGAGCAGCCGGGCGAGACGGATGGCTTCGGTACACAGGTCGGCCTGGATCAGGTCCTTTCCGGTGGTGGCGGCGTAGCCCTCGGTGAAGATCAGGTAAAGCACCGACAGGACTGCGGTGAGCCGGTCGGGTAGGAGTGCGTCGGCGGGCACTTGGTAGGGAATCGCGGCGGTGCGGATCTTTTTCTTGGCTCGGACCAGTCGTTGCGCCATGGTGGTATCGGGGACCATGAACGCGCGGGCGATCTGCTCCGTGGTGAGTCCGCCGAGCAGGCGCAGGGTGAGCGCGATTTGGGCGTCCGCGGCGAGCGCAGGGTGGCAACAGGTGAAGATTAGTCGGAGCCGGTCGTCCTCAATGGTGCTCACATCGGCCTCTTTGCTCTCGTTGTTAGCCCAGTCCAGGGCGGCCTGCTGCTTGGCGTCGCGTTTGGCATCGCGGCGTAGTCGGTCGACTGCTTTGCGTTTAGCTGCTGTCAGCAGCCACGCCAGCGGACTGTCGGGGACATCGGTGTTTGGCCAGGACTCCAGCGCAGCAACGATGGCATCCTGAAGCGCGTCTTCGGCTAAGTGGATGTCGCCGAGGTAGCGAATCAACTTCGCCAGCGCCTGCCCGGCGTCGGCGCGAAAGACCGCGGCCACCGCCGCTGCTGCCTGCTGGGCGTCGGCGCGGCTAGCGCTGGTCGGCACGGACTAGAGCCGCGGGGCGATGGGGCGGATCTCGATCACGCCGTCGCGGGCGTTGGGAATCTGCGCGGCTAGTTCGATCGCCCGGTCCAAGTGGGGCACCTCGATGATGTAAAAGCCACCTAGCTCCTCGGTGGTTTCGGCGAACGGTCCGTCGGTCAGCGCGGTTCGGCTGCCGCGGACGCGGACCGAGGTAGCGGTATCTGCTCGTTCCAACCGGTGGTCGGCGACCAACTCGCCGGACTCGGCGACCAGCCGCGTGAACCGCGCGTACTCCTCATTTAACGCTTCCCCATCCGTGCCCTCGCGGTGGACCGTCGGGTCAGTAGCAATCAGCAGCAGGTACTTCATCACACCCTCCTCGGCCGACCGATTTGGCCGAACTACGCATCCAGTAGACGAACACGGACCCGGCAAATCGACACTAGGACTTCGAGGTCGCTTCGATGGTGCGGCCAGTGTCGATCTGCGGTGGCGTGTTCGTCTAGCTGACGAGTCTGCGCAGCCGGCGCCGGCCACGCCCCGAAGGAGCTATACATGACCAGCTACGTTCTCGTCTTCCGGATGCCGACCGGCGCCCCATCCACGCCCGAGCAGGATGCAGCGTGGGGCGCGTGGTTCCAGACCCTCGGCGGCGCGGTGGCCGACTTAGGTCACCGCGTCGGGCACACCACCACCCTCGGCGTCAAACCCGCTCAGGCCCTCGGCGGCTACGTCATCATCAACGCCGACGACATGACCCACGCCACCGACCTGGCGAAAGGCTGCCCCGGCCTACAGCACGGCGGCAGTGTCGAGATCGGGGAGACCGTAGAGGCAACCTAACCCCAAGCCTAACCCCGAGTCGGCTGCGTCTTGCCGAAAGAATGCCGCAGCCGACCGGCCGAACGAGCCCGGTGCCGGCCGTCGAGCCGACGACCCCCGCGCCGGCCCTTCCTCTATCGAGACAGCGCTTTACAGGGAGCCGCCGGCGCCCCCTGGGTGTGAACGTCGGCGCTGGGTGGCGTAGCTGTCGCAGTGGCTATGTGGCCGCCCTGTTCTGGCTTTCCTGGCGGGCGACGAGCTAGGGGACTTACCAGGCAGGTCTCAGGTGGCCCGGTAGTGCGATCTGCTGCAGTGCTTCCTGCAGGCGCGTGAACTGCTCGTCGGGCAGCTGGTCGCGCCAGTGCTGCACGACGTCGGCGGCGGCCTGGTCGGCGGCGGCGGTGCATGCACGTCCGCGTTCGGTCAGAACGAGCAGCCTGGCCCGGCCGTCGTTCGGGTCGGGCTCACGGTGCAGGTAGCCGCGGTCCACCAGGTGCTCGACCAGCTGGGCCGCGGCCTGTTTGGTCACACCCAGGTGGGCAGCGAGGTCGGAGGTGGTGGCCGGTGCACCGCTGATCCGCGCGAACGCGAAGCCGTGTGCGGGCCGGACGTCGTCGAAGCCGCGGTGGGCCAGGCCCTGCTGGATGCCGTCGACGAGCTGGGTGGCCACGCGAAGGACCGCCGCTGCGATCGCGGGGTCGCCCTGGGCCATACGACCATCTTGACACAGTAGACAAGCACGCTGACTATATGGTCAATCGGCTTGTCCACAATCTCGAGGAGTCCCTGTGCCCGTCATCCCCGTAACTGCCGCCGCCGCCTACGAGACCCACGGCAGCCACTTCCTGTCCTACGTTGCCCCCTCACGCGGCAGCAACCAGCTCTGCGCCTGGCGGCTCACCGTTCCCGCGCACCTGCAGGGCGTCGCGCACCGCCCCACGCGGGAGGAGGTCCTGCTCGTACTGGCGGGGGAGATGCACGTGAGCGTGGACGGGACGACCACAGCGCTGCACACGGGCGACGTCGTGCTGGTTCCCGCCGACAGCGAGTTCCGCGTCGACGCTGGGCCCGACGGCGCCACCGCCTGGGTCACCACCACACCCGGACTCGAAGCCGTCACCGCCGACGGCACCCGCATCACACCACCCTGGGCTTGCTGACGCTGCTGAACAGCGCCTGCCGGGCAGTCGAGCAGTACGAGCGGCCCCCCTGGGGCCTCGTGTAGACGATCCCCTACGGAATAGTCGGGCGCGCCCGCCACGGACCTCATTTACCAGCTGCGCGGCGTTTCGGGAGCCGATCCCGGTGCGGGACAGTGATCGTCGGCGGTCCGCGTCACGGGTGGCTGTGGGCGAGGCGCTGGAGCAGGTCGGTGAAGTGCTGTCGTTCGTTGGCCAGTGGCCTGAAGAAGGTGCGGTCCACACCCTCCGCGGCGGTGTTGGCGGCGTTTGCGAGTGCTGCGCCTTCGGGGGTGACGGTCAGTGCACGGGCGCGGCCGTCGGCGGGGTGCCGGGCGCGGCGGATCAGTCCTTTGGCCTCCACCGCCCGGAGCACTTGGGAGGTCATCATCGGGTCGGTGTGCGCGTGGTCGGCGAGGGCGCGTTGGGTGATCGGGCTGCCTGTGGCCAGCCAGGTCAGTGAAGCGAGGAGCACGAACTGAACATGGGTGAGGCCCAAGGGTGCAAGCGCTACTCGCTGCGCGGCCTGCCAGGCGTTGGTGACCCGCCAGATCATGAGACCCGGACTATCTTCTGCATCGGCGAACTCGCTGTGCAGGCCGTCTGTCATCGCTCTCGCACCGGCAGCATCGCTGCGCGCAGCACCGCCACGTCACCGGCACCCAAGGCGACCAGGCCACGGCGCAGCTGGTATCCCCAGTTCGGTGCGTTCGTCAGGGTCAGATGCTCCTTGACCTGGTCGAGGGAGACAGGGTGGGCCTTTTCGTAGCGCACCCGTCGACGGAACGGTGTGAAGCCGTCCTCGTCCGCCTGCCAGATCATGTCGTCGGCAACGGCGCCGATCGCGGTGAACTGCCGCAGCGGCGCCGAGTCCCCCAGCCGGTTGACCGGCGAGTAGTAAACGAGCGTGTCACCCTTGTGCATCCGGGCGAGGCCGGCGCGCTTGCCGTGCCCGATTTGGGCGATGCCAAGGCTTACCCCACGGTGGACATGCTCGGCCGAGACGACACCGAGCCAGGCGTTCATGGCTGTTCCACGATGGCAACGAGGCGGTCGAGGTCGCGCTGTGCCGATTCGCGGAACCCGCCGCCCATGATTTTCGACCACACGAACGCGAGCGGTCCGTCCATCGTGACCTGCACGTGCAGATCGCATCCCAGCGCGGCCGGTTCAACCGTGTGTCGGAACACCAGGCGCGCTCCCGGCAGCCGGGTTGTGTCGGTGTACTCCCGGTCCGGGCTGCACGCGCTGATGACGAACTTCGCCTTCGGGCCGCCCTTGGGCTTCAGCACGCCCCTGGCGCCGACCTCAACCGGACCGTCGAGGCGGACCCACTCGGTGTCGGGAGACCACTGCGGCCAGGTGTCGTGGTCAATCCAACGGGCGAAGAAGGCAGCCGGGGTGGCGGTGGAGGTCGCCTGGCCTCGTCCAAGTTCCATCATCTGTCTAGTATGCGCGCTTAGTTAATGCAACGCAAGCGGATCGATGAGCGAAGACCGTGGTAGAGCCTGGTCAATCGCCTCGCAGCTCGCTGGAGGTGTTGGCGCCCTGGCTGTGCAGCCAGGTGATCACGTCGGTTGCTGCGCTGCGGGCGGTCGCGTCGAGTGGGGTCAGTTGCTCCCAGCCCGGTAGTTAGTTCAGCGCGGCGCCGTGGTCGAGCAGATATTCGGCGGCGCGCAGCTGGTCGCCGTGGCAGGCGGCCCGGGAACGCGTCGCTGACCTGGTCCGCGTCGGCCGGGGCGACGTCGCTGACTCGCGCGGCGAGCTGGTCCATCAGCCCGAGCGATGCCGCAGCGAACAGGTTGACCCGTGCGCCGCGCTCGACCAGGCGCCGAGCTGCCTTCCGCTGCGCGAAAGCCGTGGCGTCGGCGAGCGGTGTGCCCCCGGCAATCACGGCTCCCGGAGCGTCGATGTCGGCACCGGCTTCCACGAGCGCGTCGAGGACTTCTACGTCGTCACTGCTGGCGGCCCAGTGCAGTGGGGTCTCCCCGTGCGGCCCCCGGAAGCGGGCGTTCACGTCCGCTCCCGCCTGTACGAGAGCGGCGACGGATGCCGCGCCGTGAGGAAAGTGACCGGGCCAGTCCGTCACCACGTGCAGCAGCGTGCGGGACATCCCGTCCGGGTCGTCGTCGCCGAACCTCGCGGTGGCCAGGCTGGGATGCTCGCTCAACAGCTGACGCAGCGCGTCGACGTCACCCCGATGTAGGGCGGACACCGCCGCTACAGCTACGGGGTCCTTGGTGCTGAGAGTCGTCATAACTACGTCCCGACATCGATGGAGCCGGCATGCCAGCACCAGACCCCGACCAGTCCGGAAGCCGATCGAGCTACGGAACGGCGATGGCGGGTGCGACGCGGGCTGAGCTGATGCCGCGGTCGGGTTTGCCGAGCCGGAACCGGACCCTGCCCTTCAGGACAGTTCCGGACTCGGCGAAGCCGTCGGTCAGACCCTCGCCGGGCAACAGGGTGAAGGTCCATCGGTCGTTCGCCTCACAGTCCGGCAGACGCGGACCGCTCTGCAGCACCCGCGCGCCCCACACCTGTCGGATCATCAGGTCTCGAACATCGACGCCGTCGACGGTGAACCTGCCGGCATCGGCGCCAGTGACCTCGGCGTAGCTGCCCAGCGCTGGCCCATACGCGCCGACGACGGTGGCTACCAACGTCCACGCGGCTCCTGGCCGAACGCCGAGCTGGCCCGCGCCTAGCCGCGGGTCAACGACGTCAGATGTGGCTCTGCCGAGCTGATCTGTTCGCGCGGCCGGGTCCATCCGACCTCGGGTGTCCAGCTGGTCCGGGTCTGGAACCAGCACCATTCCGTAGGCGACCTCGTCGGCGAAGCGGGCTGCGCTGAACCGATCCCGCAGCGCAGACACCGCCATCTCGGCGGCGTGCCACTGCTCCGCCGTGAACGCATTCTGCAGGTAGCCGACGGAGAGCGGCGGTAGCCCAGCGCGGGCAACCGCATCGGCCACCGACCGGCATTGCGCCCACCCCGACTCCACCAACGCGGCCATCTGACTGGCCCGGAACGACGTCACGAGGGCGAGCGTCGCACCGCGGTCGGTCCGGTCATCCTGCTTGGAACGACGCCGGGCCGAAGACGTCTTCGTACACGCCTTCCAGCTCCGTCGTCGCCACGATCTCATCGAGTCGCCCGGGCGCATCCGGCCGAGTCAATGACCCGGCCACGGCCGCGAACTCGTCCGCCGACACGTCGAGCTCCAGGATGGTGATCACCTGTCGGTCGTTGGTCACGTTGCGCCCGACGCTCGTCCTCGCCGGATAGTGACCTTCGACGTGTTCGGGCATCCACGCGTCCTTGAACTGCTCATAGGTCACGCCCGGCCGCAAGGTACGAACAAAGACCGCGGGCAGCATCTCCACCTCCACAGATGATTGAGTCATCGCTATGCGCAAACCGTAGGCGCCGTCTCCGACATGCCCCGGCAGCGGCTCGTCGAGCCCCGAACGCAAGCGGTCAGCGTGGCCGCTGACCGACCCTGTTCCGGTTACCGATGGGCTTGCGGTGCCGCGAGGAGTCAGGCTGTCTCCAGTGATCGGGTTGATCATCATCATCATGCGGCCGGCGGCGGCTGGCCGTAAGGACTTCTCATAGGCGGCGTTGCATCCAAAGGGAGCTGATGTAGGCACCATGCTTCGTCGCGTACTCCTCGAAGACGCCCACTTCGGTGAAACCGAACTTCCGATGCAGGGCCACCGAGGCGTCGTTGGGGAGCGCGATCCCGGCCACCGCGAGATGCAGGTCCTGGGTGCGGAGCGCCTCGAACAAGGCGCCGTAGAGGGCCGAGCCGACACCCGTCGCCCGGACCTCAGGGTCGATGTAGACGCTCACCTCGACCGTCTGGCCAAAAGCGAGATGCGCCCGGTATGAACCGCTCGATGCGCAGCCGAGAACCAGGCCACCGTCGGTGGCCACAAGCAACCGGTGAGGGCCAGTGGCGGAGAACGTCTCAAACCACGCAGCCCGATTCTCGACCGAGGTCGGCGCGGTATCGAAGGTGGCAAACGAGTGCTCGACGTAGTGGTTGTAGATCGCCACCAGGCGAGCCAGATCACGTTGATGCGCGGGACGAACGATCGGCATGACTGTCAGTCTGTCCTCCCGTGGCGGCGCTCGGGAATGGGTGTCAACACGTGTCAGAGGAGGATCCGCTATCGGGTCGCTTTGTCGACGGCGTTGGCGATCACGTGCTCGACGCCCCGCCAGCCCCAGTAGATGCGGTGGTGGGCGATCAGGGGGCCGCCGAGCTCCATGATCTCGACCAGGTCTAGCTGGTCGCCGTCGGGCGTCTCGCGAGGATATTCCCAGATCAGGGTGGTGCCGTCGAACATGTACTCGCCTGTGCGGTAGAGCGACGGGAGCTCATTGTCGGAGGGCCGGCCGGCGGTGATCTTCGAAATGAACCGGTCTATTTCCTCTCGGCCCTGGACGATCCCGCGCGTGTTCTTGTCGAACACCCGCGTCACGAGCGGGCTTTCGATGGTGGCGTCATCGCAGTACATCGCGGCCAAGCCGGCGGCATCGCGTTCACTGATGCGCCGGTGCCATTCGGCGAAGACAGACTGTGCTTGCTCGGCTGTTGCGGTCATGACCTCTCCTTCACGTCGTCGCGCCCGGGTTGCTTGCGCCCGGGCCGCAGTGGTGGATGCGTGGGCACCTTAGGACGGGAACGTTTCGGTGAGGGCCGTAAGATGGCAGCAATAGGCTGGGTGCGTGAGTCGAGACTTCTCTGCGATTGGTCGCGCGCTGTCGGTGCCTACTCGGTCGGCGATGATCGACGTGCTCATGGACGGGAGCGCGCGGCCTGCGGGTGAACTCGCCTCTGTGGCCCGAGTCAGCGCTGCCACGGCCAGCGAGCATCTCGCGGTCCTGGTCGCCGCCGGGCTGCTTCGTGCTGAGCGCGCTGGGCGCCAGCGGCTCTACAGCGTCGCCGACCAGCACACCGCGGAAGCATTGGAGAGCCTCGGACAGTTGTGCGCTGAGGTTCCCGTCGGTTCGTTGCGACAGTCACGAGCACAACGGGACCTCGCTGATGCCCGGATGTGCTACGACCACGTCGCCGGGCGACTCGGTGTCGGACTCCTCGAGGCGAGCGTCCGGCTCGGCTGGTTCGACCCTGACCTGCGGCTGACGCCGGAGGGTCATGGCGCCTTCGACGACCTGGGCGTCGACGTCGCGTCCGTGAAGTCGCGGCGGCGGCCTCTGACTCGGACGTGTCCGGACTGGACCGAACGCCGCCCTCACCTCGCGGGTGCTCTCGGCGCCGCACTAGCGGCCGAGCTCCTGGACCGTCGATGGATCACCCGCCGGCCGAGCACACGAGGTCTCGCTGTCACGGTGGACGGCTTCGACGCGCTCCACCGGATCTGGGGTCTTGATCTGGCAGTTGGGTAACCGGGCCCTGACCACTCCGCCAGCTCGGGATCGCCTTGCGGGACTGCTGTCAGCAGGGTGGCGCTGGGTCGGCCAGGTAGGTCTGGATCACTGGGCCGAGCCAGCGCACCACGGCTTCGGGCTCGAGAGCGACGACCGGAGGCAGTCGCAGGACGTAGCGGCACAGCGCCAGGCCCAGGATCTGGGTGGCGACGAGGCCGCTGCGGAGCGCGGCGGACGCGGGGTCGTGTCCGGCCGCGGCGACGACGGGCTCAAGCTGGGCGCGGAAGATCTGCTGCATCTGGGCTGCTGCCGCCTCATCGGTAACCGCGGTAGCCAGCAGCACGCGCAGCGAGTCGGTCGTCTGCTCGCCCTCCCACCGGGCGAGGAAGTGCCGGACAGCGGTGGCGCCCAGCTGGTCGGCCGGCACCCTCGCCAGGTCGGGCAGAGCGAGGTCGAAGTCGGCGGCTGCCGCGAACAGGCCCTGCTTGCTGCCGAAGTAGCGCATCACCATCGACGGGTCGATGCGGGCGTCGGCGGCGACGGCTCGCACGGTCGTGTGGGCGTAACCGTCCCGCGCGAACCGCTCGCGGGCGGCGGACAGGATCGCCTGCCGGGTGCGTCCCGACCGGGCCGCTCGACCTTTCGGCTGCTCCTGCTGCACGTGACCCACATTAGCCAACACCTGTTGACCTCTTGGCAGGCAGCGGCGCTAGAGTCAACGCCTGTAGGCCAACGCGTGTTGACACGGGAGGTTCTGATGGAGGAGCAAGTCGAGGTCGTGGTGGTCGGCGCTGGCCCGACCGGGCTGACGCTGGGCTGCGCGCTGCGCCAGGCCGGCGTCGACGTGTTGATTGTTGACGCCGCGGCCGAGGGTGCGAACACCTCTCGGGCGGCCGTGCTGCACGCCCGGACGCTGGAGGTCCTCGAGCCTTTGGACGTGACGCCGCGCCTGCTCGCTGAGGGGTGCGTGGTGCCGGTGTTCACCGTCCGGACCGGGGCGCGGGTGCTGGCGCGGGTGGACTTCGCGGGACTCCCGACGCCGTACCCGTACACGCTGATGCTGCCGCAATCGCGTACCGAGGCGCTCCTGGCCGGCCGGCTTGTCGAACTGGGCGGGCAGGTGCACCGCCGGCACACCGTCACCGACGTCCGGGCTGACGCCGACGGCGCCACGGTCTGCGTCACCGGGCCCCGAGGTGAGCTCCGGCAGGTTCACGCCCGGTACGTCGTCGGCGCTGACGGCATGCACAGCACGGTGCGCGACACCGCTGGCATCGGTTTCACCGGCGGCCACTACCCGCAGACCTTCGTGCTCGCCGACGTCCGGCTCGACTGGCCATTGCCACCGGACGAGGTGCAGTTGTTCCTCGCCCCCGAGGGGCTGGCCGTGGTCGCGCCGCTGCCCGGCGGCCACCACCGCGTCGTCGCCACCGCGGACACCGCACCCGAAAACGCGGATGAGCCGTACGTGCACGCACTGCTCGACCAGCGCGGACCCGGCCGGGCCTGCGTGCGCGAGGTGCTCTGGTCCTCCCGGTTCCGGGTCCACCACCGCGTCGCCGACACCTACCGTGCCGGGCCGCTGCTGCTCGCCGGCGACGCCGCGCACGTGCACAGCCCCGCGGGCGGCCAAGGCATGAACATCGGTGTCCAGGACGCCATCGACCTCGGCGCCACTCTCACGCAGGTCCTGCGCGCCGGAGAACCCACGACATCTCTGGACGGCTACACCCGCCGCCGCCGACCCGTCGCCCAGCGCATCGTCACCCTGACCGACCGGGCTACCCGCGTCGCCACCCTCACCTCGCCCGCCGCCCGCAGAGCCCGCAACACGGCGCTCAGCCTGATGACCCGCCTTCCCGTGGTCCAGCGGCGGTTCGCCCGACAACTCGCCGAGTTGCCATCTGACCGGTAGCGGATCGGCTGTTGGGACGGCAACCCTCTTCCGGAACTGGCAGGAGAGTTGTGTCGTCGCGTAGTGCCACGATGATCCCGTGGCGCTTCTAGATCAGTATCGGCGGGACCTGAACCGCGCGCGGATGGTGGTGGGCGGTGATCGGCAGCGTGTCGTCGCGATCGACAAAAAGGTCATCGCTAAGCGCGGAGAGCTCGGCAGAGCCAAGTCCTCCAGCACTCAGCAGCGGCTGGCCAGAGAACTCGAGCGGCTCGACCGCGACCGCGTAGCGGCGCAGGAGAAGGTCACCAAGCGCGAAAAGTCGATCAACGAGCTGGAGTCCAAGGTGGCCAGAGAAGAGACCAAGGCAGCAGCCTCGGCCACAAAGGAGCAGAATCGGCAGGACGCGGCACGCGCCCAGCAGTCCCGCCGGGTAGAGGGGCTACTCAGTGCGACGTCCAGCGCCGTTGAAGACCTGACCAGCAGGGTGAGTGGCATCGAGGATGCGCTGCTTGACCGCGTCCGCCACGAGGTCGCCGCCGATCCCGTCGGCCGCGAGCACGATGTCTTCCTGTCCCATGCGTCCGCCGACAACGAGGTCGCCACGCAACTGTACGACGAGCTCACAGCCCGTGGCCTGGACACCTGGTTCGACGGCGCTGAGCTGCGCCTCGGGGAGTCCCCAGCGAGGCCACCCTCCGCCGGGTCGTGGCCGGGATCGACCGGGAGGCGTTCGAGGCGGTCGCCGCGGCCTGGACCGCCGGCCAGCTGCCCGGGCCCGGGCCCGAGACCGCACGGCTAGCGGTGGCCATCGACGGCAAGACCGTGCGCGGCGCCCGGACCGGTGACCAGGCCGCCCCGCACCTGCTCGCCGCCTGCACCCATGCCACCCGCGGGCTGGCACCGGTGGTCCTGGCACAACGACAGATCCCGGGCAAGACCAACGAGATCCCCATGGTCGCAGCGCTCGTGGACGATCTGCGGGCCGCAGGGCACGACCCGGCCACGATGGTGTTCACCGCGGACGCCTTGCACACCCAGCACCGCACCGCCGAGCTCTTCCAGAATGCCGGGGCCGGCTATGTGCTGACCGTGAAAGGCAACCAGCCCGGCCTGCGCACCGCCATCATCGGGCGGCTCCACGCCGACCGGCCGCCCCGCAGCGGGCAGCGTGGACGCGGGCACGGACGCACCGAGGAACGCTTCATCGAGGTCACCCCCGCCACCGGGATCACCTTCCCCGGCGCCACCCAGGTCTTCCGGGTCACCCGCTACACCGGCGGCCTGGACGGCCAGCGTGCGCGCAAAGAGGTCGTGCACGGCATCACCAACCTGACCGCTACCGAGGCCGATGACGCCCGGCTCGCCCAGCTGGTCCGCGGGCACTGGGCCATCGAGAACAGCATCCACTGGGTCCGCGACATGACCTTCGGCGAAGACGCCCACCGGGCCCGCACCGGCAACACCCCCGCCGTCCTGGCCTGCATCCGCAACCTGGTCACCACCGCCCTGCGGCTCGCCGGAGCGGTCAACATCGCCGCCGCCCGACGCGCAGCCGCCCTCAAACCGGCCACCATCCTGCGGCTACTCCACCGGCCCCCAAAACCGGACAAACCTTCGATGTGACGGAGCCCTGTCCTGCTGGGGGCCATGTTCTCCTTGTGGAGACGTGGCCGATTGGCCCAAACTGCGCCTCTATTTGTTGTGTTAGCCGTGACACTCGGTCCGCTGGGTGGGACTGGACTGACGATCGCTCTGCTGCGCAAGCCCTGAGCCTGGGTGCGACGCCAAGTAGCTTAGATCGATTCTGATCTTGGGTTCGCTCCGGCTGATCCGGGACGGCAGTTCGTGACGTGTCTGATTGTCGCGGCTGCTGTAGTTGCTCGTCCTGGTCACAGGTGTGCTGGCGCGTCCGGATCAGGTATTGATGGGTAATGTGCTCAGCGCGGTAGGGCGGGACGGCGCCGTTTCGGTGTGCCGGAGCGGCGCTCGGACGGCAAGATGGGCCGCGGCGAACCACGACGAGCTCGCACACGCCCTCGCGACCGTTTTCGGGGTGCTTTTGTTCCCGCTGTTCGGGCTGCCCCGACCAGCCGGGCCGCCCACCTCGTAGCCGACGTGCGAGATCAGGTCCGCGTCCAGCCCGTGCTCGACCACCCCTTCGACCATCTCCAGGAGGGAGCTAGTGTCCTGCGCCAGTAGTTCGTTGTAGAAGTCGTCCGAGTGAGGCCAGGATCTGGTCGGCGGATTTGCTCCAGATGAACGGCTTGGGGTTCTCGTTCCAGGCTTTGACCCAGTCGCGGATGTCTTTCTCGAGGGCCTGGACGGAGCGGTAGTCGCTGCGGACGAGAAGGTCGTCGGTGACGTAGGCGAAAAACCGTTCGACCTGGTTGATCCAGGATGAGTACGTCGGCGTGAAGTGCATGTGGAACCGCGGGTGGGCCTCCAGCCACGTCACCACGGTGGGGTGCTTATGGGTGCTGTAGTTGTCGCAGATCAGGTGGACCTCGAGATCGGCGGGGACGTCGGTGTCGATCTCGGTCAGGAACTTCTTGAACTCGATGCTGCGGTGCCGCCGGTGCAGGCTAGAGATCACGGTGCCGTCGGCGACGTTGAACGCGGCGAACAGGCTGGTGGTGCCGTGCCGGACGTAGTCGTGCGTCCGCTTCTCCGGCATGCCAGGCATGATCGGGAACGCCGGCTGGGCGAACCGTCCCGGGTTTCCTGCCGGCTTCTTGTTGGCGGCGGTCACCGGGCCAGCGCCTGGACCTGGCTCTTCGTGCGCCACGAGGCGCCGCGTTACCGGATGGAGGTGGAAGGACTCCATCGCCGGTCTGTCGCAGCAGGCCGGTGAAGCTGGGGGCAGCCTGAGCCGGGAGACGCCGGGGAGGGTG
>JAABUP010001669.1_pt1 | contig 46102 bp, 44 predicted proteins | sample 5559201 | NCBI WGS metagenome assembly JAABUP01 (sample SAMN10711887, study PRJNA513373) | rock metagenome | isolation source: Antarctica rocks | place: Antarctica
TGCGGAGCTTCCGGTATGACGACTGTGTAGACGAGACGCCGTCTTCGAACCTAGAGTACTCATCGAGCTGGGGAATAGCAGTGAGAAAGCTCTCAGATATTTCAGTAGAGAGTCTTTGGTGTGATGGACGAGGGTGACGGTCTCCGTCAATGCCGACCTCGGTGCTGTCTGTCAAGCCCGCAGCCTGACGCCTTGTGATATCTTGACGTTCAGTGACATCAGACGTAGGTCCAGTGAAACGGACACTATATCCCCTCTTCGGCTGTCTGGAATGCTCAGTATTCGTGGCCGCTTTGGTATTGTTCCTCGATAGACCACTCTCGACGGTCGCGCTGGGCGCTTGGAGCCCATTCGCTCTTCCAAATGCACGAGAAGCCGCAGCCAGAGCATGCAGGCGTGCAGTCTCTGGAGTAATAGGCTTGCAATTTAATGGGCTATGCTGGTTTGTCTTGATTGAGGCTGTTGACTTCGGACGTCGTATGCGAGCGGATGCACTGCTGTTGCCACGGGAAAGCATTATGAAGTAGTCGCGTGAAGAAGATCAGAGAACGTCTGCTAAGACTTTGGAGTGCATGGTAGACTATTGATTTTGATGCATGTGAACAGTGGGAGTTTACGTCGAGTGAAAGGATCTGTGTCGAGCACCTAAACAATAACAAAAGAAAGACGCCAAGCTGCTTTAGTAGATCCAATGGAAGACATGGCAAACTCGCAAAGTTCCTTCCTTCCTGGGAATGCATTGATGAACTTTAACACCGAAACCGAAAGTCTTCCGTACCGTTTGAAATCTGCTAACTCTCTTGCCGTTTTTGGTGCGGACATGTTGGTAGCAAACAAGAGGGTTGCACCTACTTCAATCATTATGCTGAACGGTGGAAGACATGGCCTAGGACCGAGCGACGCTAGGTTATATCCAATACTAATTTTCGTAAGGTCTTAGGTAGAGGCGTCTGGATATGAACCCCTTTGTAGCTCTAGCTTAGGCGGAGGTGTGCGAACGCACAAGGTCCGGAGAGAACAGGACAGTCTTTGGTAGCAGAGATGATGTAATCGAAGCCCGGGTCGCAGGAAAATGATCGAGGATTGCGTGGGAAACCCGTTAGTAAAACTAATCGCAAGCATGACCCATGGATGCGTAGAGATGCGGTGATACTAACTGGCTGTTGCCGCATGGCAACGGATTTGTACTTCGTACAAGAGCCTGGGACAAAGTACTGGCATTAATGATGGATGAAGAAGATCAACAATCAACGGAAACGGGTGTGCGAGTTCCTACTCTGTATCCCGCCTAAGGAGTTGAGATCGAGGATGCCATACTAGAAACGATAGCCAGAGTAGTATGACTCCAGAATCGAATAACATTGGTATGTTGAGGGTCATATGGACCTGAGCCATTGCTGGAGCGGAGTGTGATGGATCTACGGCAACGGGCCCGTATATCCTGTTTGGTTTGAACCAGAGGCTTGTCACATCCATTCAAATCGCATAGAAGGCACACTGAGAACTCTCGCGCCTTTGAGTATACCTAACAAAGGCCCATTTACAAATTCGAGAGCCACAGGAAAGTGACAAACCACTGAGACCGCGGATAAAGAAATTACACAGGACCCCAGCCACCCCGTTGCGACCGAGTCAATCGAAGATACGATCGTGCGTGCATGCTGAGCAGTGTGACAAAGAAATAATGGATAACGGAGGCCGAAAGACCAGACAAATTGCTCTATTTGTTGCCGTGAAAACTCTATACGGCGACCTCCCTGAGCTCAGAGAACAATTCCTTGAGCTCAGCGGTGACAAAATCCTCGATCTGGTCCACCATGTCAGCAGCACCGCGCGCGGTATAGCCACCCTGCTTAACGATCTGAGTATAGTTAGATGATCCGCCTCCGTTCCAGGCAAGAATCTATAGACGAGTCAGCATAAGCACGCGACTTTGTTGACAGCAGGCGTTGGCAAAGCTCTACTTCAATGTGGCGAAAGTTAATGGTCACCACATATCAGTGTCCTGCGCAGCGCCAGGCTCTCGCATATGCACTTACATTCTTGGTGTTGCTTGGCACATCAGTCAAGGTTCCCTCGGTGGCGATGGCGATAAGGTTATCCTTAAGCTTCTTTGGTGTAATGTCGGCGACGGCATAGGCTGAATCTTTAGAAGGTTGTAGGGAGAGGAAGTAAGCCAGGAGACCGGCGATGTGGGGAGACGCCATGGAGGTTCCTGAGATCGTGTTTACGGCATGCTTGCTTCCAATCCAGGTAGATTGGATGTTGAGACCGGGAGCGAAAATGTCATTGCACTTTCCGTAGTTGGAGAAGAATGCACGCTCATCAGCGAGAGTGGAAGCACCAACTGTAACGGCTTTGGCTGCGGCTGCGGGGGAGTAGCTGCAGGAGTCGGCGTTATCGTTGCCAGCGGCGACAGCAAAATTGATGCCAGCGTCAACAGCCGCATTGACAGCGAGATCGAGAACGACAGATTTGCCACCACCGAGGCTCATGTTGGCTGCACTTCCTTTGAAGCCCTTCTTGCCCTTTCCGTTTTTCGCAGCCTCTACCTTCTTCGTGTGGCTGACAGCAGCCCATTCGACACCCTTAACGACATCAGACATGGTACCGGAGCCATTCGACTTCAGGACCTTGACGGCGTAGACCTTTGCCTTCTTGGCAACACCATACTTTTTGCCAGCAATGGTACCAGAGCAGTGAGTGCCATGACCATTTCCGTCAACATCTTCATCATTGGCGGGAATGGTTTTGCCCCAAGATGCTCGGCCTTCGAAATCAACATGCTCAATATTAGTACCAGTGTCGATGACATACACGTCGACACCTTCGCCACCGTCGGCAGTGTAGAGGTACTTGTTGAAAGTCCCAAAGCTTAGGCTGTCACGGTGAGAGATTCTGGCCAAACCCCAAGGGGCGTTCTTCTCGGTGTCTCCGCTGTCCATGGTATGGACTTCAGAGTCCTTCTCGATATAATCCACCTGATCGTGAACGAAGCAAGTCAGCTTCAGGTTGTGTTGGTCGAACATCAAGAATCACGTGTGCATAATTGAACGAGGAGACAAGCGATGGACTGCGCGAGCTACTCACGTCGGGATGCCTTCGAACCCTTTCGATAACATCTTCATCGAAGTGCCCGGAGTAGCCAACTAGGCCTCCGGCGATGTTGAAAGTGTGTCTCAATCCGCCAAAGATGTCGGTGGAGATGGGTAGCTGCGAGCGCTTGCGGAGTTCAGTCTTCGTATCCTGAGTGTTCAGGTGGAGGTCCTGGACCCAGTCATGATGAGCAGCCGCTGAAGAATGCGAAACATGTTTCTTGAAGACGACGATATACGAGTCTGGAATCTCTTTCGACTGTGCCGAAGAGAGGATCGGGGCAGCGTCGTTATGGATGGTGCCAACTTTGAACACTGGTGAAGTCGATGCTAGCAACGGCAGCAGCGCAAGAGCGGCGAGTCCTTTCATGATGAAGATGATAGACTGTTGCGACTACTAAAAATGCCAGTGATAGAAGGAGAAATAAGAAAGAAAGCAGCTGATGACAAGTGAAGTGATGGATGTAGAGGAGATGGAGGTTCGCAGTGATAAGTGTTGTAGTGAAGGGAATGATGTCGAGAGGTTGGTGGCCAGGCAGCTTCGACACGAGGACGACCTCCGAATGGGGCTTAGCCAGCTATGCCTTACCTTATCAGCCTTATCTGGAAGGCGCACTAAAGTGATTGGTGGCAGAGCCGCGATAGCTTTGGCCATAAGCGCGTGGCACTCTCGTGCAGTGCGTCAAGTAGTGGATGTTGCTGTATCAGCTGAAGACATTATAGTCTGCGGGTCCGCCATCGAGAGTCTGCTGCGTTGTCCCGAGTATGGACCTGTCCAACCCAGCAGAGCTGCCCTAGCATGCGCGTGATTCAGCAGGTCGTTCACCGATGACGAATATACGAAGCACGAGACCTTGGTACGACATACCCGAAAAACCCACGGGGTCAAGGATCAAAGAAACCTGTTATCTGGCTCCATGATATCGACCAGAAGCTCTAGAGATATTGCAAGGTGGCGGAGCCATGACTGGCTCTGTGCCGCGTCAACGGTCGTCCACGGCAGCGTCCGCCTCGTCCACCAACCTGTCTCTCATTGGAGAGTTGAAACCGCTCATTGAGTACCTCTTTGTAGATGGCGCCCCAGCAACAACGTCCGAACCTCTTCGATCCCTGCTAAGGAAGGCTGATAACCTGCAACGCGTCCGCCAAACACTGATTGATGCACCATACCCCGGTCAAGCCAAGGATGTATTCAGACATCACAATGGCTTCCAGGCATTACTCAGTATACTGCGGTCAGTATCATGTTTCTATACTGCGAAGGAGGTATCATCAGACAGTACAGAGGAGCTCCTCAACCTTTTCAGTGCGACCCTCGGATTACTTTCTGAAAGTCTTAAGGATCACCGGGGCAATCGAAGATATTTTACGAAGAGGGCGGCCAGTGGAGGATGGACTGTGCTGAAGAAGATAGTTCAAGGAATGGGAGATAGTACCATTTTGAGAGACGGGCCTGAAAAACAGAGACATAAAGATCGGTTCTTCGGCACGTTGTACGCTTTCGCTTTGGGAGATGAGACTTTGGACAATCTGTTCATCAGCTTAAGAAAGTATGTGGACAAAAGAGACAGTCAAGATACACCTGGAATGCCGGCCGCGGAGAACAAAAATGCGAACGGACATCAACATAAGTCCGAAAGAGTTGGCATCGACTCAACACAGGGCCAAACTGCTCTCCAACTCATTCAAAACAGGCTTAGGGACTTACTAGGATCGAAACATTACTGGCAGAATCCGGAAGTTGTTCCGGCACTGGTCACCGTCCTGTTGGAACAAGGACGAGATAATGGGCTGTATGAACCCGCGCACGACACCACAATTCTCTCAGTTTGGGCTGCTTTTTGCCACCTTGCCACGTCGTCTCACTACAATCTTGTGGCTGTTCAATCCACTGGAATAATCAGTGTCGTTCTTTCCAACCTGTCTGGTTCGTCTATTTCGTATTCATATACGCCTTTGCTATGGAGCCTTGCTGAGGAACTCATTGGACTTGGTATAAATACATTAGATGATGCGTACTTTCTGTATCGCAAGGCGAGCAATTCGCCAGATTTTGCCCAATTTATTCTGAAAGCGTTAAGAACTTCGCGGAGTCCTGCGCATATTCAATTCGACTTATCATTGCAAGGATACGCATCGGTGGAGCTCCCTAACCTGGGCCACACGTTTCCTCCGTCCTCTCCAAGTGTAGGCTATACACTGTCTGTCTGGCTTCGGATCGACAAGTTTGATCCGAACTCACATACCACCGTCTTCGGGGCGTTTGATACCAGCCAAACATGCTTCGTATTGGTATACCTTGAGAGAGACACCCGAAATCTCATTCTCCAAACTTCAGTCACCTCTTCTAAGCCAAGCGTTCGTTTCAAGTCCATGAATTTTGAAGAGAGGCAATGGTACCATGTTTGTATATCTCACAAACGTCCACGCAAAATTTCCTCATCACGAGCCAGTCTCTTCGTCAACGGAGAATTCGTTGAGCAAGTGAAATCACAATATCCTTCAAAACCTCCAACTTCCCATCCTAGTACCGAAAGTTTTGATCCTAGTGCCTCATCAAAAAGTAAGCTGTATCCAATTCAAGCTTTCTTCGGTACTCCACAGGATCTTGCCTCCCGCTTTGGTCGAGGGGCTGTCTTGACTCGGTGGTCTCTTGCTTCGGCCCAGCTATTTTCGGAAATCCTCAGCGATGATCTTATCGCCGTACATTATCAGCTTGGCCCTCGATACAGTGGGAATTTCCAAGACTGCTTGGGTTCCTTTCAAACATATAAGGCCTCGGCGGCGCTCAACTTACGCAACGAGACTCTGCATCCCGGCAACGTAGATAAATCAGATATTGTTTTGGCGATTCGGCAGAAAGCCGGCGGCTTGCTGCCAGAGTCCCGTATCATACTCAACATTTCCCCAACTGCGGTCTTCGATGACGATGATCACTACAATGTTGACGGGTCCCAGCTTGTCAACTATTTATCGAAGTCAGCGGCGAAGAACTTACGACACCTTACACATTCGGGTGGAAATACTGTCGTCGTCAACGGTGCTGTCCCAGCAATCAATGAAGCGCTGACACAGCCTCATGGAGTAGCTATACTCACTGGCAATCCTATCGTAGTTATACCACAGTCCTTGGATGATGCAAGCTGGCGCATCGGAGGTTGCGTAGCTGTTGGTCTCAAGCTGGTCGAGGTCGCCACAACCCGCGAAGCAATCGTTCGCGCTGTCGAGATTTTGTTCGAAAGCATCAAAGGGAGCTGGCGGAACAGCGAGGCAATGGAAAGAGAAAATGGATTTGGCGTTCTTGCGGGTCTGCTCCGAGGCAAGACTGGGATCGGTCAGGGGTTTCCCAATACCGAATCCGGCGATTCAGCGGAATTCAGCGGCTCCATCGAAGAGCGTGAGAAGCTTGTAGTCGATCTACTGAGCCTGATCTTGACGTTTGTGGGATACGATGCAGCAAATCCGGAAGACTCGATAATCAATAATCCCTTGGCTTACCGAATCCTTCTGGTTGACCTTGATGTTTGGCGTCAAGCAACGCTTCGCGTCCAGCAGCTATACTACGAGCAGTTCATCACTTTTGGGATGCAATGCAAGAATCACAACTTCAATGCCAAGCGCTTGTCACGGATGCGTAGGGACTTAAGCTTTTTCTTGTGCAGCAACACTAGCTGATGAATACTTCACAGGTATTGTTAAGAAGATGTTGGACTCCCTCAAAGGAGAAACATTCTCACCAGAGGCTTTCCAATACTTTATGAGCGCCTTCAAGTCAGTCGTGAGCTGTAATATGTCGGCGGAGACATTTCGATCGTTGGCACTGTTCGTAACGTATGCGATACGCAAGCACCGTCTGCCCTCGGTAATGCCATCGCGAAGAAAGCAGAGCGTAATGCGAAATCAGAAAAGCTCCAATAACTCTCCACAAAGACTATCAATATCAACCTCAAGCCCAAGCCCAAGATCGAAGCAAACAGGTTCGAAAGATGAACTTACGCCAGCACAACTAGGAATCAGTGTACTGCAAATGTATACCAGTTTTTTGTGTGGAGATGAAAGCACGGCGAATATCGAAAAGTTTGCCAGGACCGTAACCAACAAGGTGAGAGTTGAACCAACCATAGCATCTAAGAGCGAAACTCACATTTTTTAGTGGCTGCTGTATCTGCTCGCAGAAGATGATCCTCAGGTCGTAGTCCTTGGCGCAAAGATTTTGGCCCGCATGCTTGTTGTTCATGGTTCTAGCTATGTGAAGAAATTCGCCGAAAGGACCGGCGGCTTCGTTGTTTTGCGTTACCGTCTCAAGCGTTGGTGGAATATACCAACTATTTGGCCAATATGTTTCGCCATACTGTTCGGCCACGATGTAGTAAAGATCGATTTCGAGCGGCCTTTCGATCTTTTCAGCCTGCTCGAGATCTTCTTGGTGGATGGAAGGGTCAAGATCCTGTACCCCGAAGTTCTACCTGTGATCACAGCGATGCTGCAGAACGGTCTAAAGACCGTTGTGAAAGATCAACAAGATCCTGATTCACCACTGCAGGAGCGAAGCAACGGTGATGCGACCTTGCAAACTATGTCTGTCTCAGAATCGAAGCATATCCGATCACGGTCAATGTCGTTGCACACCGAACTTGTCTCTATCAGTAAGTCTCCTCCGTTCAGGATGATGAGTCAAGTTAACCTTTGATAGACGAGAAGGAGCCCTCTGAGGAGCGTCTGCGGGAGTACGCATCCACTCTGCACACGATTTGTCGGTTCCTAGCAGACATCCATACCAAGTGTCAAGACTTCCGCGATTTTGCAGTCTCTTCAAACTACGTTCAAGAAATCCTTTTTGTGCTATTCCCTGTTATCGTTAGCTCCGACTTGCTCAGCCCAGAAACTGAGCTAAATTCTCGAAATTCTGCCTTGAACTTTGGCGGAAACGATGTCGTGATCCGACCGTTGTCGCGAACAGCCATGCAGATGGCACCTATTGTTCGAACGACGACTGTGGAGCCGCCACCCAGCCCAGCTGGGCACAGGGCACCGCCAATCAGGCGCGGGTCATCGTTCGTTCTCGTTACTTCGGACCAGCCGCGATATAGCCCATCCCAAGCGCGACTTAAGTCAGTGATGTCTCCAAGGACAACTACCCACGTTGCATTGAATGTCAGCAATTCAATAGTGGAGGGGCTTTTAGAGCTTGTCATCGCTGTCTTCTCGGACCAGCTCTTTGAAAGAAAGGAATTCCCTGGCTTTGGTTTGTTCATGAAAGTGCCTCCGGGGTTCCAAGAACATCAGGCTTACTTTGAGACCTACGTGCTCCGCAACGCACTTTCGCAATTATGCAACACTATCCAGCTGGATCAGCAGCTGCTTTGGGAGCCTAAGGTCTTGACAAACCTCTCACGCTTTATGACGCACTTGGGCGAAGCTGTGTACGAGGGCTGGTTCTTAAGCGGCACGGAGTCGGTCCTGAACTTTGCTGGCACAATCTTGGAATATCTGCAGCGACCAGACGTTGCCAAGATCAAGAGCGTTCGGTTGTGTAGCCAAGCCATACTGGCAATCAGGACAATAGTCCTACGGGTCGTGCTTCTACGTCTCTCTGAGCTAGATGACTCGAGTTCCGAAAAGGACATTATATCTTTCATGGACAGATTGAGTTACTGGCAAACAGTTCTTCTCTCCACGGAAGAGACTCAGGCCGACTTCTTGAGGCTGGTGTGTTATCTTTTATATATCAAACTGATCAGCAGACACGCGAAGGTAAGGCTGGCGGCTGCCAGTTTGTGGCGTATAATCCTTGTGCAGAAGCCCGAGGAGACCTCTGTTATTTTAAAACAGGCAATGACAGCGGATCAAAAGCATTTGTCTACAGGTTTCAAGAGATTGATGGAACTTGACGATGAGACATTTATTTACTGGATTGATGATCATCGACCAGAATTAGACGCTTTCTTTTTTGGAGCTATGTCGCACGTTTGGGAGGAGTTCGTCGCGGAAGAAAATCGCAGGACGGAAGAGACAGCTAAGATCAGGATCGGTCGACGAAGGGAGAAGTTGAAGCACTGGCTTATGGACGATCTCGCAAACGAAGATATACTACGTCGTCATGAGGTCGCTGCAGACCATTGGATGGCTAATATCTATGCCTCCGAGCGTACAAAATATCAACGGGCAATGCAAGACCAGCAGGACAACTCCAACTACATTGCTTCAACGTTTGCGAAGCTGAATCGAAATCTGCAAAGGCCCTGCGGTCTCTTAGACGATCATATACCTCTAAAGTGGAAATTGGATCAGACCGAAGGTCGAAATCGAATGCGGCTTCGAGTGCTGCCTGATTTTACTGCCCAGCAGTCTAATTACCAGCCAAAGCGCAAGCAATCAGAAGCTCATCCCAAGAACGATCTCAGATTAGATACCCGAACTGAGTCTTTGTCAAGTGTTGAGGCAGTTGGCATAACTCCCTTGGGAAATCAGGGTGCTGCTCCAAGCGCTCATGCCTTCGATCAATCTTCGCCACCAACGACTCCCAGTCGTCCAGAGGAGCATGGTGAGCATGAGGACGATTTCGAGCTCGTTGAAGATCCTCGCGAAGGTGCGGAAGGATACGAAGACAAGAATCGGAAAGTCATGCGGACTCTACAGCGTGGTGACCAGGTACTGCATGTAAACAATGTGTCTCGAATCGTGGGACTCGAGGCCTGCGAGGGTTTGCTTATCCTCGGCAAGGACTTTCTTTATCTGCTTGATAGCTTCTTCCAGCGATCTGATGGTGAAATCGTCAACGTATGGCAGGCACCAACAGAGGAGCGAGATCCTTACTTGCAAATGATTTCAGGTCGAAGGTCTGGCGACCGTAAACAACAAGTCCGGAACGGCGAGCATGGGACACGAAGCTGGCGTTGGGAGGATGTCGTTAGCATATCGAAGCGTCGATTTCTCTTCCGGGAGGTCGCCATTGAAGTTTTCTTCTCTGACGGTCGAAGCTATCTGCTTACCACCAATTCACCCCAACTGAGGAACGAACTTTATCTCAAACTCATTGCCAAGGCTCCACACATTAATGGTGTTGCGGCACTGGCACATCCAGAAGACTCATGGAGGTTGGATGCTTTGAAGAGTCCTGAAGATGCCCCACAAACGCTCGGTTTTAAGTTTACCAACGTTTTTAGTCAAGGCTCTTCGAACCCAGCCATGAAGAAATGGATCAAGGGCGAGATCTCGAATTTCCATTACCTCATGCTAATCAACACAATGGCTGGACGAACTTTCAACGACCTAACCCAGTATCCTGTCTTCCCATGGGTTCTAGCAGACTACACCAGCGAGGAGCTTGATCTGACTAATCCGCGGTCATTTCGAGATCTATCTAAGCCAATGGGTTGTCAAACCGCGAGTAGGCAAGCTGAGTTTCGAGATCGTTATCAGTCTTTCGCGGAGATGGGTGATCAACATTCGCCGCCATTCCATTACGGAACGCATTACTCCTCCGCTATGATTGTTACGTCGTATCTTATCCGCTTACAGCCGTTCGTACAGTCATATTTACTTCTGCAAGGTGGAAGCTTTGATCACCCTGATCGACTGTTCTACTCCATCGAGAAGACCTGGATGTCGGCCTCCCGCGACAACATGACCGACGTGAGAGAGTTGACGCCCGAGTTCTTCTACTTACCTGAATTCCTCACCAATATCAACGGATATAATTTTGGCTTGCGGCAAGGCACCGGTGAGCCAATAGATACCGTTGCTCTTCCCCCATGGGCGAAAGGTGATCCAAACATCTTCATCACGAAGCATCGACAGGCGCTTGAAAGCCCCTATGTTAGCAAACGCCTACATCAATGGATCGATCTCATATTTGGGCAGAAGCAACGAGGGGACGCTGCCATAGAAGCTACGAACGTCTTTCATTACCTTTCATATCATGGAGCCAAGGATCCTGACAGCATTGAAGATCCGTTGGAACGGCTTGCAACGATTGGTATCATCCACAACTTTGGGCAGACTCCTCACCAAGTATTCCAACGAGCCCATCCGCAACGAGAAGAGGTTCATCACAAGTTCAAGAGATTAGATTCTGCAGCCGAATCTCTAACTCGGGTCCCGTCCCCACTGCTTGGTAAGCTTCTAAAGCATAGACGTCCAAGGATTTTCAAAAACTTACAAACCTTAGTAGAGAGTCATGAGCGGGTGTCGTCGCTGAGTTTCTCCGCAAAGCAAGAGCGTTTGCTATGTTGTGCTGCTTTCAGACTCAACATTCCGCCAAATAATGATAAATACATGGAGTGGGGATTTTTTGACGGTGGTGTGCGGTTCTACGCTGCTGACAGTGGGAGGGTTAGTTACAACTTGTACTCATGATCTGTATCATGCTTCTACTAACGATACTAGCTCATCGGACTGTTCGAGCACCTCCATCAAGGGCAGCTATCGTGTGCAGTCTTCGCCGACTCCCGAACATTGATCACGGCTGGCACCGACTGTACGATCTCCGTTTGGGCGGTTATCTCGACTTCAAAGTCTATCGATCTACAACCAAAAGTTTGCCTGTTCGGTCACAGGAGACCCGTCACCGTGCTTGCAATCTCGAGATCGTTCAGTGCGTTCCTATCAGCTTCGACAGATGGCCAGGTACTATTCTGGGACCTTAATCGCTTGGAATTTGTGAGTAAGTTGAGCTTTGGTGGACCTATTGGAGTGAGTACTTCGGAATACGAAACCTGCTTTGACTGACACCAAACAGTGCTCCCGGATCAACGACACGACTGGCGACGTCATGCTTTGTCAGGACCGCCACGTAGCATTGTACACCCTCAATGGAGAATTACTGCTAGACCAAGATGTCTGTGTCGAGGGAGACGATTATGTAGTCTCCTGTGCTTTCTACGAAGGTACAGGAAACGAATGGCTTGAACGCGGCATACTCTTCACCGGCCACAAGCGAGGTTGCGTTAACGTGAGCAGCTCCTTCAGGAACGTAAGAGCATGAGAGAAACTAATCACTACCCAGGTTTGGAATAAGATGATCCGTGATGGCAAGTTCGTGCTCGAACTCATCAAGCGGTTGAACCACGTCGATCAATCAAGTGAGCAAGGGCTGAACGTCAATTCGGCCATCACTTGCATCTTGCCGATGCCTCAGACACTCTATACCGGGGATGAAGATGGGCGAGTGGTAAGTTAAAGTCCATCTTCTAGGCAGACTTTGGGACGCTTCGCTGATGGCGGTTACAGTATCAATGGGACTGCATACAGCGACATGATAATCATTCTGGGCGTTAGAGCATGTAGGTTGAAGTCAAGGATAGTAACGCGAGCATTCATAGGAGTTTTGGGACGTATTCCGTAGATATTTGCTCTTACTTTGAGAAATCTGATTCCTGGTAGTTTGTCTGACCTTGGGCCAAACTTTGCGGTTACACTGTTGCTGACTTATTGATGACAATCGTCAGCTTCAGGTGGACTTTAGTCATCATTGATTGATGGGAGCGCTGAAGAAGTCTATGGAGTCACGTCATAAGACAAGCTCAATTACTAGAGTTCAAAATGTATGTTGATTCTCGAGAGTAGCTAGGTATTCTCGCTAATGGCTGATTATTCAGTTATTACTAAGAATTGGCCCACCGCGCTGGACATATCGTCGTTGGGTGTTCCGCCACCCTCCGTCATAGTGACTTTGCCCCACCAATATTATTTTGTTATATCTTACTTGACTCTCAACAACAACTTACTTTACTTACGTTGAAAGGTACTTCATAACCCATACCAAAGCCTGAAAGAGATCCTGTCACAAGGAAAGACCATCATGACAAGCTCACTGGAACAACTCAAAGCCGTTGGCACCACCGTGGTATGCGACTCTGGTGATTTCGCAACCATTGGAAAGTACAAGCCGCAAGATGCAACCACCAACCCATCCTTGATCCTCGCTGCTTCGAAGAAATCAGATTATGCCAAGCTCATGGACATCGCCGTTAAGTACGGCAAAGAGCATGTGAGTAAGCTTACTATCGCACAGATGAAGGCTGACAAATATGCACAGGGTACAGATATGGGCAACAAGGTCGACTCTGCGCTGGACCGTCTGCTCGTCGAGTTTGGCAAGTCCATCTTGGAGATCATACCTGGTAGAGTCTCCACCGAGGTGGATGCGAGGTTTTCCTTCGACACCAAAGCTTCTGTCGAGAAGGCTCTCCACATCATCGAAGTCAGTAGATACCCCCTACAAGCCAATGAACCTCGCTGACAGGCTTTGTAGCTCTACAAATCCATTGGTATTGGCAAAGAGCGTATTCTCATAAAGATCGCCTCGACTTGGGAGGGCATCAAAGCCGCGCACATCCTCCAATCCGAGCATGGTATCAACTGCAACCTGACTCTCATGTTCTCACTTGTGCAAGCCATCGCTGGGGCCGAAGCCGGTGCATTCCTAATCTCCCCATTCGTTGGCCGCATTCTCGACTGGTACAAGGCGGCGATGAAGAAGGACTTTTCCCCTCAAGAAGATCCGGGTGTGAAGAGTGTGCAGAGCATCTTCAACTACTACAAGAAATTCGGATACAAGACCGTTGTCATGGGCGCTTCGTTCCGGAGTGTTGGGGAGATTACGGAGTTGGCTGGATGTGATTACTTGACTATTTCGGTATGTTCACCACAAACACATAGCTGGTCTCTGCTGATGATCATCATAGCCAAATTACCTCGAAGCCTTGTATAACTCCACCGACAAGATTCCCAAGAAGCTAGATGCCGAGAACGCCAAATCCCTAGACATTCAAAAGCGCAACTATCTCGATGACGAGGCACTTTATCGGTTCGAGTTCAACGAGGATCAGATGGCTGTGGAGAAGCTCAGGGAAGGTATCTCCAAGTTCGCGGCTGACGCCGTTACTCTCAAAGGTATTCTTAGGGAGAAGATTGAGAAGTCGTAGATGGCGATGAGGGAGAATGGGAGAGCGAAGATAGTTCGGGCAATTATGTTGTTATGAAAGTCTCTTGAATTGAACCAGTTCATGTAATAATCTTCCTATTCAAATGATGTATTTCTATGCTCGACTGTCCACTCCATCCCAGAGTATCTACCCACGCAACCAACAAGCTCCTAACAAGTGGACGTCCTATCCCCATCCTCCGCACTGAGAATGTAACCCGGCATCCCCTCACTTCCGCTCCCCCCTTGCCAAACATCTCTAAAATTCACTCCTTGGCTCTCTTCCCCCAAGCACAAGACAGTCCCCTTCTCGATCTGTGTAGGTGGAAATCGAGAGCAAAGCGTGCCAGGAACGCAGCACAGCCTTTGCTATACGTATGTATTCGACTGCGATGTTTGAGTTACATGTGACCTTTTACAGAGGATGAAAATACTCCACTTGGCTACCTACCACTGAACCTTTTTCCTTTGCACAGGGAATTGTGCACCGTCCTGTTCTGTTTGAATGAGAATAAGCACGAGAGGAGTGGGGTGGTGATTACTGGCGTAGTCTGATGGTAGCGTGTATCCTAGAAAGATGGGCAGCTAGGACTGGAGACTGGTAAGTTAGTACGATTGTGTCAAAATGTGCGGCGGCGGGGATGGCGTATGTCAGGATTTGTACAAAGTGTCTGAGGGTGAGATTCTGGCGAGAGGGGTAGACGACGATATAAGGATGACAGTTTTGACGGGCGTCTTTCTCGTCGTTGGGAAGTTTGGGCATGGGAGGTGAGATCGGGGTTTAGCGCGACGTTTTGAATGTGGAAAACGTGATCGTATGGCGGATACTCCTCAGAGGTTCCGAGAGCTTTAGATCCAGTCGGGATTCTCTCGGGATTGGAGCATAGTGTCCGATGTTTGGCGGTGCGGATGCTGTTCAGTCTGTCTCACGGATGGAAACGTTTATACCATCTTGAGAGCAGAAATTGCCGCTGGGAGATGATGTAGTAGATGTCACAGCGAGGAGGCGAAGAATCGAATTTTAAATTCAAGAATCAATTGTTCTCCTGGAACGTGACGCTTAATGCTCAATGCTATGCGGGCTGGATGCTTATGCATAGGACAGGTGATGCTGGAATCCAAACGCGGAATAAATGCACGCTGATGCCACCAAGGCAAAGAAACTCTGCAGAGCTTTCACCCTTGAAGATAGCAGACTACCCCAACGGGATTTGACTATGAAAGCAAACCACGCATGGAGGTTGTGCCTGTAGACCTAACAAAGCTTAATCTTCCGTCAAATCGCCATACTCCCACATGCCCTTTCTCTCCTTCTTAGCTTCCTCCTCCTTGTTCCTTAAGCCCTTCAATACATCTTCGGCGGCTCTTTCCCAGATTTTCAGCTTCCGCGGCACCATCGCTAGACCTTCGCTCACTATGTCTGAGTTAAGGCTTTGTTCGAGAGTGCTTGATACTTTGGGATCGAAGAGCGTGACGTGCAAGGTGCCTTCTGGCGCGATGTAATCGACGTTGGCCACTAACTGCTTGTCGGAGGTTTCGGTGCCGATGAAGTAAACTGCGTCTGCTAGATACTCCGGCGAGGTTGGGAGTTGTAAGAATGATAGGACTGCGTCGACGGCTTGCGGTTTCAGTTTCTGTGGCGAAAACTGAGGTTGTGAAAGAGGGCGAAGACGTGACCAGGGTGTTGTTTCAGAGTTGCCATAGTCGATATAAAGTACTTCAGCCTGCTTGGCTTCGCGGTCATTCCGTCTTATCCGTGCACGATACCATTCACCATCTTCGGAGAACTTGGCTGCAACGAAGTCACCGGCTTTCGGAGGCCCAGGTAATGGTGCGTCGTTGGCTTTGTTCAAGTGGAACGACTTGAAAGACTTCATGAGCTCAGTAAGAGCGGTTGTACCTGCACCAATTTGCTGCAATCTTAAACCTGTCTCATTGACATTCGTGACAACAACATCTCGGTAGTCTTTCTTGCGTTGTACTGGTTCCACGTTCCCGTTTGTGCCATTCGTACCATTCACTGTGACTTCGTCTTCCTCGTCCGCCTGCTCTTTGCTTGGATCCCAATCATGCCACATCCCCTTTCTCGCTTCCTTTGCTTTCTTCTCTGCAGCGAAGAGCTCGTTTGCGTTTCCGGATTGCTCAGCAGAGTAGGCATGTACACTGGCAAAGCCTTCCTCGACCAAGACCTTGGCAAAATTCTCCCGATTAACATAGAGCGTTCCGATGAAGCCACCAACCTTGTCAGTATTCTCGACGTCGATTTCAACATCTCGTTGCATGCATCGTCGGTTCGCGAAGTCGTGCGCTTCTTGGCCGAATGGTTCGGCTTTGTCGGTGGGGTTTCGAGCAGATTTTGGAGCCCGTATCCCAGATAATACAAATGTAAGCTTAGCATTCTCCCGAGGTATTAAGAAGGTGAATCTTGAACCAGACTTGACAAAGTCTACAACTGCTGGAATCTTCTTCTGTCTTTGTAGAACGGATGCCTGAATCTTCGCTTTTTGGAGGTTCTCTGAGTAGTCCTGGTAAGTCTTCGCTGCAGGGGTCTTGGGTGACCACATTCCCTTCTGCTCCTTCTGGGCTTCCTCCTCTGCAGCCAGTAGAGCGTCGTACTCGGGTGATCGGTCCGCATCATCTCGTCGATGCCGGATGACTGCTGCATAACCTGCCTCTACCAACATCAAAGCAACGTTCTTATTATTTTGAGTGATTGTGGCGACCTCCCTCTCCTCGTAGCCCTCAGATGCCGCTTTCGTGCCATCGATGTTCACACGTACGTGTTTGCCGATTAGCTTTCTACGGAGGAACTCCTTGGCATCAGCAGAGAATGGTGCTTGTTTTGGATCTGTCGGCTTTGGTTGTCTTATACTGCTCAGATTCACCCGCTTCTCACCGCCAGATTTGTTACGCAGATATATGGTGTCGGCACTCTGAACTCGTGTGACTATGGCTTCGACATCGCTGGAGGCTGATCCCTTGGGCGCAACATGGCCCTTGAACAGTCCAAGCTTATGATCCTTGGCGTACTTTTCTGCCTGTCGGAGCGCAGCCATATCACCACCAAGAATGGTAGAGTGGAAGTCTGTGCACCTGGCTAGGCCTGCCTTCAGGACGAACTCCGCTATGCCACCGTTCGGATGCTTTACAGCGCCAACTAGCTGGTTCTGCGGGCTGACTACAAGTACGTCGACCTTGACATTCCGCTGGAGTAATCGCGTTTCCACAAATTGTTGGGCCTCCTCACCGTATGGCTCTGCCGGTTGCTCCTTGCCATCTGAGGGGTTCGTTCGCTTTGTCGTCGGCGTACGAATACCAGCTATCAGTAGTATCGTTTGCACATGTCTCGTCGGCGTCAACAGCAGTCTGACAATCAAGCGATCGCCAGTTAGGACTTTCTCCACGATCGCGTCGGTGCTTTTGCCTTTCCACTCTTCCAAAAACGCCTTCGGATCGGGTATATCGTATGATGCCTCTATCTTCCCACCGCTTGCTGCCCAGAGACCCTTTGAGTCTGCCTTAGCTTTGGCTTCGTGCAGCTCTAGCTTCTCTAATTGTGCCTTTGCTTCCTCAGAGTCGTCTTTGCGCCCAGCATCGTCACGTAACTTCACCCACCCTTCGGCAACAGCCATCTCTGGCAGCGACTGGCCAGTCTGTAGAGTGATGATGCCGTAGTCTCGCTTCACTCCCGTGGGTATATTGTACAGGACTTGAAATTGTATGACCTTGCCAACCACAAGCCGGCGCAAGAAGTCTCGGGATTCGAACGCAAATGGCTGTTGCGGCCTACAATGTTAGCTGCCACGTTCCAAAACCACACCATATATGATAATAACTGGACGAGACCCGAAAGAGCACCGTTCAACCCTTCCCCCCTTTCAACGCTCCATTTCTGTGTAAGATTTGCAACATGCGAAGTCGTTCTTGACTGACCTCGTCGCCCTCCTTTTTCATCCTCGGCGCACTGACAAAGGCCAGACTCAAGGTTCTCTCCTGGCTAGGGTTGTTGACACTCGTCAAGATCAAGGTGTCTCCCGAGAGAACGCTCTTGACTTTCGCTTGTGAGACAGGCATGGTGGATCGAGATAGTCTAGGCTGAGGGGTGTAGCTGTTGTCACTACTGCTTCTAGATGAGATGGACACATTAGCTGACGAGTAACGTGAGCGGTGACCTATCAGAACCATCTTTGCGGTACTATGAAAGGACGGAGTTTGGTATGGACGCGAGTAAGGAATCTGGAGTGGGAAGTTTTGATACGGCTGCTATCTGTGTATGGGGAAAATAATCTTCTTGCTCATAGACCGAAGGCAGAAAGTTAACTGATCTTAAAGAGCGTACAATTATGGAGCTTCTGACTTTAGTGGTTTTATATCCCTTGACCGTTGACAGATTCACAAACACTGAAGGCTGAAGTAAACAAAGTGTGTCAGATTATGTCTGGGTGTATAGGTTTGAATGCAGAAGATTTGAATGGCAAGTGTTGATTTTACGTTGAACGTATGTATATTCGGTGCTGACAGTGAAATGTCAAGCAAATTTGTGGGGTGCACGCAGTTGAGTCGCGTGGCCTAGTCGTCGTCTTCCGCCGCCGAGGCTGAAAAGCTCACACCAATTTAGAACTCTCCTTTACACACCATGTAGACGATGGTAACTGACCTCGCGCAAGCTCTATATACATGCATCTTTAGCCCAGAGACGACAGCGATGATGGACTCAAGGTATCCTGTCCAATTCTTCCAATCGCAGCGCAGCAGCGGTACCAGAGCACTTGAGCCCCTGGATCTGGCAGGCCATCTTCTGGATATCTACCGCGCGACAGCCGTTGCGTATGCAGTGACTGCTTTCTTGGAACCCAAAATCTAGCTTTTGTCGTTTGACCTTCCTATCAGGGAGGCTCAATGGCATATATCCAGGCTCTGAACTCTTATCTTAGTTGCGGGGTATGACCCTGGAGTCTAAATGCACTGTTGGGATTACTTATGGAAGCAATGAACTTCTTCATTTCCTTTCTTCCCGCATCTCACTTCTGTGACTATCGCATCTCAAGCCACTGATAGAGATCTAGCTCAAGGCTGAACAACAGACCTACGAAATATAACCCCTCCCAACCATGGCCGCCCCAGCAAGAGCACGCGCGGACGCCGAAATCCAAGACCCATCACCTCACCAGCGCGCCATCATCGGCTCTCCCTCAAACTTCTGGCTCCACAGCACCCGCGACGGTTTCGACCTGACCCACCCTCCCAACCCACAATCCGCCCCAATCTCCCCGTGCATCCGCCTCCAAACAACCACAACCCCCATAACCATCGATCCCCAAAAAACAGCCCTCGTCATAATCGACATGCAGAACTTCTTCCTCTCTGAAGCCCTGGGCCGCGCACCCAACGGTCCCGGCCACAAAGCCTCCGACGTTCTACTCAACCAAGCCATCCCAGCCGCCAGAAAAGCGGGCATACAAGTGATCTGGCTGAACTGGGGTTTGACAGACGAAGACATCTCGACAATGCCCCCAGCCACCCTCCGAGCATTCGGCTTCGAAACCGTCCCCGCCTCCACTGACGTCCATCCCACAGAAAAGAACCCCACCACCCACTCCCACAGCGTAAACGAAGGCACAGACGAAATCGCCAAAGTCCCACAAACCACCGAAAACGGCAAAGACAAGCGCATCTACAAAGGGCTAGGCTCAGACATGGGCTCCATCAAACTACACGACGGGACCACCATCACCGGAGGCCGCCTCCTCATGCGCGACACCTGGAACGCAGCCCTCTACCCCCCTCTCGACGCCGCCTACAAGCAAGGCCTCCAGCTCCAACACCCGCAGAAACCAGACGTCTGGATCCACAAAAACCGCATGTCGGGCCTCTGGGGCTCTAGCACGCCATGCATGGAATACCTGGAAGCGCAGGGGCTGAGGACGTTGTTGTTCACGGGGGTCAATACGGATCAGTGCGTGGCGGGGAGTTTGCAGGATGCGTTCACGAAAGGGTGGGATTGTGTTTTGCTTAGGGAAGGGTGTGGGACTTCGAGTCCGGAGTTTGCGAGTCAGTGTGTGGAGTTTAATTGTGCGAAGAGTTGGGGTTTCGTGACTGGGTGCGAGGATTTGGGGAAAGGGGTTGAGGAGATGCTGGGGAAGTGAGAGATGTGTCACGCGTTTGATAGGTATAGCGTAGGGACTCAGATTTGTCAGGGGAAATGAAGGTCTAGGGGTGGGAAGGCCTCCCATAATGCATTGAGTCGTACTGCCTTGCAGCCAAATCCTGCCTGCTGAACTGCCTTATAAATATACAAGAAAGAAATCTACACTTAGGTCCTGTCGTCAATCACCATTGGCCTATGTGGTATGGGTTACCTAACGGGCTTCGTCTCGGCATTGGCTAGTTTCGTTCTTTGGCAAGATGGTTTCCAGGGTTTATGTCGTCTATTGGGACATGTAACCCGCCGTTGCTTTTAGGAAGCTGATTCAGGAGTATCTACTTATAGTCTACCGCAAGAGGCGCGAGACGTAGAGGCACACATTTTGATGTACAAAGTACAACACAAGATTGCCGAGGACCTCTCATGATATTGTCTCCCCTTCTGCCGCTAGGTCAGCATCTCCATTCCGCCTATGGTCTTTGATATCTCTAGTAGTTTAGTTGGCAATCCCAATAACACCTTGATATCGTACGTTAGCATCAGTGTCATATCAACAGTGGGTCTCATGTCCTTACCACAAGCTGGTCGGCCCCCAGCATTGCCAGTAAGTTTCGACTGCTCGTGACCACCCTTACCAAGATCATCAGTGCCATCGTGTACGACAATGGTACGCTATCCATCCTCAATCAGCGTTGTCCTTCTTGCAGAGGATGTCGTGGGTAATGGATGACGTACACCAAGAACGCTCTCAGGTCCGATCAACTTGACGAGCTTGTCCGTAACAGTGGCTTTGACATTACCCTGGCCGTCTGTCTTGAAGTTTCCTAGATCACCGACGTGGCGTTCTTCGTCGTCTGGGGCCCCGTGGGTTTTGGAGAAGGGGTTGACTGAGTGAAGGAAAGTCATCAGCTATCGATTTTTGGGCTAAGATAGCAGCAAGACGGTAGTGATGTAGATGGGGCATGGAGAGTTGGCTTACAGTGGGGCCCCGCAGATGTACAGCCATTGGTGTTGTCGCCGAATTGATGCACGTGCATGCCACGTTCAGCGTTGGAGTCATTACCATGGATTTCGTAGATGATGGTGGTGTGGGAGGACTCGTCGGCTTGTTCGAACGTGACGGTTCCGCCGACTTTGGAGTCACCGCGAAGGACTGCAACTGTAGGGATAAAGAGAAGTTAGTGATGAAGTTCAGCTTGGCGACGGTATACTCGAGCGGCCCTGAGTGGCAGAGAGCAACAACGTGTGACGGAATTTCCTTGCCAATGAGGTAGGCAGGTACAGACAGATGCAATCACAGAGGTCGATTTGATGAATCTGTCCGGATATGGATAGGAAACTGCAGTTGAAGAACGTGCTCATTCCCACTCCATCCACCCACAGGCAGAATTGTGGGGCAACCCGCATGTCGAAACTGTCTGGAAGTATACTATATAGGGTTACTTACCTGCTTTGACCATCTTGATGATTGTGTACCTGTCGTCTTAGAGATTCTGATAATATTTCAACTGAATGGAATCTGGTGTTGAAGAAGATTGTCTATCGAGGGAAGCTGTTCGGAGTTTGCGGTCATGGTGGGGATCCTCCCCTCCTTTTGGGGAAAAGACGTGCGTCAGACACTCGGAGTTAGTCGACGCATGAATTGCTTTTGTCATCATACTTACCAGGGCCAAAATGTACCGGATTATCCACTTTCGATAAGAACTCCCATCGACAGCTTTCATGGTTACTGCTTTCGAGTTTAACATGGAGAGACTTGTTCAGGCGGCTTCCATGGTTCATGGCGTGCACGGTGATTTCGGCCATTTGAAACTACTCTATCATGATGGTGACCTCAAACTGCCGACGAAAGGCAATGGTAAGTCTGGAAGGAGTTCAGACGGTTCTCGGTATATCCAATATATACAATAAAAAGCTGTAAAGATCAGACACGTAGCTAAACTGCCCCTCAACTTCAATCCCGCTGTGAGGACCAATTGGTGACAATCGAATTGGAAGGATCGGAATCAACCTTGCTGTGAGACTCGATGCAACAGTGCCGATGTTGGATTCCTTCAGGGCTTAATTCGCCGACTTGTCCCACTAGATGACTGCAGACGGGTGACACGTAAGGGAAAGGCACAGCCATATGGATCTGAGCCCGCCGGTGCGGTATGGCGTGCACTTGACCCGGAGGATTTGATGGACCCCACTGTCCATCAGTGTACTTTGTACCGAGCACCCGTAGGTACATGTGCTGGTCAGCGTCCTGTGGAGACTTGCAAATAATGCCGTATCATGAATGGATCTCTGCTTTAGGGTCTGAAGCTGATGCTCATGTATCTCAGCCTTCCTTCCATAGGTAAATGTTAGCCGAGATGGGAATGAAGCCAAGAGCCAAGAGAAAGAGAGGCAGCGGATGACTTGAGGTTGAGATTGATGTTGGACTTTACATACTCGCCATCGTTGTTTCTCTGACACGCACCTTCAAGCAGTATTGCACCCTCAGGCAAAGACTCCCTCGTCCACATACGTACATGTCCTCTATTGTAAGGTGCTGAATGCCTACGGCGCTTCGAACGCGACCTCCCGCTTATGTATAGTACTTTGATCGTCACCTTGCTTGCCTGGTCACAGCTCGATTGTCGGATATCTGGGACAACACCCCGGTCCCCGCTACCGCCGTTAGGATAGGATCGTCTCCCGCATTTCGAGTCGGGGACATTCAAAGCGGCATGAGGATGAGGCGCACTTGATATCGTCTTACAGCCTTCCACGGAGCATTAAGCCACCATTCGAGCATTTAGCGTAGATGTGGATATCTTTGCTTTCAGCCTTTGGGGTATGCGAGACGAGCCGCATGTGATATCCTACTATTTGCCAGCTCATCGAAGCTGCGATAAGCAATTGGCGGACCACAGTCCACCTACTTCACTCGCTGACGCCTTCGAGAAGCTCCGCCGTCGACGGTGAGTGCCTTGAGAGCCGCGACAGCTACCAATATGGCTTACTCTCACAACGGGCAAAATCATTACGGCCAGCAGAGCAATGCGCAACAATCGCCCTCGAGTCAACGTGGGATTTACCTGCCTTCTCGGCTAGGGCAAGATCAGCATGTGAGGAGAACATCAAGCTTTGATACTGGAGATGATGCGCCGTTCCTCGATGAAGCGAACGCTGGAGTGAATAATATAACTGGGCCTGTGGGTAGTCCCAGGGGAGTCGCAGGATACAGGGCAGGTAGCGGTGCTGGCATACAACATGACGAGTTGTTCATAGGAACACCGAGTTCTCCTCTTCCGAATCGGACGTCTGGGTACGGTCTTACTCTGTCAGGCTACCAACATCACTACCAACCTCAGACTCCACCTCCGACCCAATCAACCTATAATCCTCAGCAATTCGCGCGAACACAGTCTCAATACAACCCACAAGCCTACAATAGTATAAGCAACACTTACAACTCGAACCAGCAGCCCTACAATCCCGCTGCGTATACTCCTTCGAATACCCGACGTCAATCAACCTATACCGGTCAACCTTACGGATCGATTCCAACTACCTACGCAACACCAATGCCATACTCAGCGCCTGTGCAACCACCTCCTCTACCTCCTCTTCCTCCACGGCCTCAAGAAGAACCCTATGGTGGACGAAGAGGATCACTGTATGGCACATTAGCATCACAGACATACTCGCAAAACCGCTTTTCATCTGCTATTCCGCAACCGCCGGGGTCTGCACCTCTGCCTCCGCTTCCCTCTGCATATACTCCCCCGACACCACCACCACCGCCTTTTCCGCCCAGCGAAAGCTCATATCCAATGGATGACACGCGAATAGTTCAAACACGGCCACTCTCCCAAAACACCACCTACAATAGCACCCCCCATCTACCAACGCTCAATAATCGACCTTCACCTCAGCACCGTCTTCCGTCGCTACCTGACTATCATGGCTACAACAGTCAAAGCTCCCCTTCCCACCGAACAGGCCGTACCTCGATCTCTCCACACACTTCCCCAGGGACTTCACTTCCACCGACTCCTGGTCCACCACCTCCTCATCACTCACCGCAACGCATGGGTACCGTTGGACGACACCCTCAATTCAGACCGTTGCCTGGACCGCCACCTGATTCGGGGTCCTATCCAGATTATTTCGATGGTCAGAATGGAGATAGCAATACTCACAGCCGGACGGAGGAGGAGATGCCTTATGAGGACCTCATGAAAGAAGTAGAGGCTGCAGTTATGGGCACTAGTACTAGCTCTGGAGTGCCCCGACGGAGTCCGAGGGCCGAGAGGATCAGCCACCACTCACCAATACACGAAGAGGAGGAACCTCAGCCACTTTTCTCTGCTGGGGGACGCCGAACCATTTCACCAGATGCGAGCCATACTCACACGAATGGCCATGTAAGCGCTACAGACACCGGCAACTCCGATGCATATAGTGATAATAGCGATGCCGAAGCAGAGGCAGGTCTTGTGGCTATGCAAATGGCTGAAGAGCAAGAGGCAGCTGATGAAGCTCGGAGAGGAAGTGGCGGTGGTCCCATGTTCGGCAACTATCGATCTCACCAAACAACGCGCGCTACGGAATCTTCAGCTGCTGAGCTCAGCAGTGACAGTGATATACATGTGGATATGGGGCTCTATGGAGGCGGGTATGAAGGGCACATGCATTACGGTGATGCTCCAGCTTCACAACCAAGCAGTCAAGGTAATGTCAGCGAAATGGAAGACCAAGGTCGTCCGTTACCTACCCCAGGGTCTATGCGAAGGTCAGGAATTTCAACCGAGGGATCGATAGCGCAAAGTAGTGAATATGATTACCTGATCCCTGATCAAGACGAGATTCATCCTTTTCCGTCGTTCGGCGCCGGTGCCAGGGTGGACACTTTTGGCACTGGTGGTCTTGCGGAGCCAAGTCCACATCGGCGGAGGCTTAGTTTCGACGATGGTGACGAAGCGAATTTGGTAGATTCTGAGATGGGCCAAAGATCTGCAAGTCAAAGTCCAGCAAAGGTGGATATACCAGAGATGTTCTACCATCCTGGGCTAAGCCCGCAGCGCCCACTGCCACCTGCGCCTGTAGGATCGACGACCAAAAATCGGATACCGCAGCTGATGCCCGCGGGTACATATCAGACAGATTCACGAGGCCAGCAAGTAGACCAATTTGGCCGTCCATCGTACCCTGCAGCGCCGGATAGCTATACTCAAACAATGTTAAGCCCGTCTGGAGCTCCTGTTCCGAGGTCTTCCTCTTTGTCCAGTCATAGTAATACACCACAGACTGTGCCTCCCATACGATCGAAGACTGATGCCGAGGAGCGTCGGGCAAAGCTCTTGAAGCAGGGCATTCGTACCGGTGTTCTTCCTTCGGACCTGGGGTATGAGTCCTCCACCCCGCAGAGTAGCGTCACACTTGATTTGCCAGTCATACCTGCAGGCAAACGGAAGAAGTATAATCCTGCTAAACTTTCTACGTCTGAATTTAAGAAGTGTTCTGAACCTTGGGCGCTTAGCTCCATTGTGGCATGGATGAAAGAGATGACCGAGGACGAAGCTGATCTGAAAGAACATGCTATAGTGGATGGCATTGTAGCTCTTTTCACGCATAAGGTTCCCACCATGAATACAGCAGATGCGGAGACGCTCGGTGCTAGAGTTGTCAAGGACATGTTCAATGAGGGCACACTTGTGAAAGAGGAAGAATGGGTGAAATTTGGCGAGGACGCCATGTCGGGAGTATTATTTCAGCTTACTGGGACTGGCTGCTATGCCCCTCTGCTACATACCCAAACCACGCCAGGAAGATGCTACTCGTACCACTGCATGCGAACGTTGAAGAAGATCAACCTACAAGCCCAGATTCTGGAACCTCAGCGAAAAGCAGAGGATTGGGTCACCTTTTACAAAATCCAAAAAGAAACCCTGGAAGGCGTCAGTAGAAAGGAGGTTGAGCGGCAGAACAATCTGCATGAGATCGTCACAACCGAGGATCTCTTCATGGATCAGCTCAATGTTTTGCGGATACTGTACAGGGACGAGCTACAGAAATGGCAACCACCGATTATCACTCCGAAACGTATTGAAAATTTTATCAAAGAGGTCTTTGGTAAGGTCGATGCAATCAAGAAAGTCAATGAAGATTTTCTCCTTGCACAATTAAAATATCGCCAGCAAGAGCAGGGACCGTGGGTGGTTGGTTTTGCAGATATCTTCAGGGAATGGATCCGCAAAGCCAAGACCCCATATATCGAATACGCCGCAAGTTTTCCTAATGCGACTTCTCTCGTGAGGAAAGAGGCAGAGCGAAATATACTCTTCCGGCAGTTCTTGGATCAAATGCGAGACAACGAACGCTCAAAACGGCTGGGATGGGATACCTACCTCAAGGCACCCATAACCAGGCTACAACGATATGGACTTCTCCTTTCGACAGTGCATAAAAACATGACACAAGACACGGAAGAGAAGAATAATCTCCAAATAGCTATCGATGAGATCAGAGTTGTTACACTTGAATGCGATGCACGGGTTGCTGAAATGTCCAAGAAAGTTGATTTGACCGAGCTGGCGACGAAGCTAGTTTTAAGATCTAATATGGTTGGAGTCGAGCTGAATCTCACCCATCTTGGTCGAGAACTTATATTTCAAGGTGACTTGCAAAGAATGGGAGCTAATCGCTTCAATTGGTTGGAGACACATGCAATCCTATTCGACCACTATCTGGTTTTGGCAAAGGCATCATCACATCGAGATGCTGTTGGGGGTCTCAAGTACGAGCGATATGATGTCTCGAAACTGGTAAGTATGCCACTTGCGGCTGTGATGTGCAGTGCTGATGGAATTCTAGCCTATAGCCATGGATCTCTTAGTTCTTGAAAGCACAAATGATGACCCGGTAGTAAAATCATCTGTCAAGGGTGGCGGCGTCACCACTGTCACCCCAAGAGCCCAAACTCCACAGGAAAGTCGACTTGCTCGGACGATTTCAAATCAAAATGGTAGTGGCCCTGGCACTCTTGCTCACACCAACACCAGTTCATCGGTCACCTCCGTCAATACCATTGCCTCAAACAAAGCGATGGTCACCAACACCGTCCTCGAAGGGTCCAAGGATGAGAGAATCATGTATCCCTTTCGGATCAAGCATCTTGGCAAATCCGAAGTCTACACTCTTTATGCTCCTACGTTACAAAACCGACAAGATTGGTGCGAAAAGATCCTCGAAGCAAAGACCAGGCATGCTGCGTCACTATTTTTACAGAACGCTGAACCTATACGATTAAAGGTTTTGGCTGACACCGCATTTGTCTATGACGCCATGTCTAGTAGTGCAAGGCAAGTAGTTATAAGGGGCACGCCGCTTGATAGAGCTATTCAAGAGGTTGAGGAGAAATATAGAAATTCGGAACGACCCCTACCAATCTGTCGGGCAGCTGTAAACTGTGCCACAGCTTTCATGCAACCTTATGGAAAGCACATGGTAGCAGTTGGGACCGACTATGGCGTTTTCATCTCCGAATATCAAAATCCACGAGGTTGGATTAGGGTAAGATAACTATGTCGGAGAACGTAGATTGCCGTGCTGACGTTCGACAAGGCGATACCTCAGAGTCGAGTTACACAGATAGCGGTACTCGAAGAGTTTAGTCTCTTCCTGCTCATTGCTGACAAGTCACTTATCGCATATCATCTCGACGCCGTCTGTCCAGTAGGTGGTCAGCAGTCTCAGAATGACTCTGCACGTCGTGCACCGCAGAAGCTCTCCGGCAACCGAGACGTCGGCTTCTTCGCAACAGGTCGAATGAAAGACCGCACCCTCGTGTTTTACAAAAAGCGCGAGGGTGTCTCCTCAATATTCAAGGTGATCTACACCCGGCCACTTTCTTGCTTGTACCATTATAATCACTAACTCTCCCGTCAGGTACTCGAACCAGTCTATCAAAAATGCACTGAAAAGCGCTCGCGCTTCACTTCCTCCCTCTCCCGCCGCGGCACGACTGAATTCTTCCGCGACTTCGATGACTTTTACATCCCCACCGACACCTACACCCTCAATCTCTTCCATTCCTCCCTTGCCATATCCACTGCCCGCGGCATCGAAGTTCTCACCCTCGACAAAAAACTGCCCCTCTCCATCCCCGACACCAAAGCCCCCCACATCAGCACCATCGCCGCGCGCATCAAAGAACTTAGACCCCTCGGCATGTTCAGGCTCAGCGATAGTGAGTTTCTACTCGCTTACGAGGAGTGTGCGGTGTATGTCAATAAACATGGTGATGTTTCGAGGGGCGTTATTATGGAGTTTGTGGGCAAGGCCAAGGCGGCGACTGTTTATGGTCCGTATATTTTGTTGTTTGACAGTGATTTCGTCGAGGTGAGGAATGCGCAGAATGGGAGATTGAGGCAGGTTATTGCTGGACGGGACGTCAAATGTCTAGATGACGGGTTGGGCGGTGGTGGTAATTACGGTGGTAATGTGTATGGTGGAGTGGGAGGAGGACGCACAGTGAAGATCAGTCTACAACATCCCGAACACGAACGGACGCAGGTTGTTGTTGAACTAGTTATTAACGAAGGGCAGAAAGAATAAGCATGGTCCGATGACACGGTCTTCCTGTTGGTTGATTTTTGCATTATTGTAACCCACCGACTCGGTATCTCTTCGGCGTTCTTTTTCCAGGTCTGCCATCTGGTTCTATCTTGGGTACGTTGATTACCGGCTTTCTTCTCCGCGCTCTGCTGGCTCAGACGGAGGGGAGTACCTGGAGCAGGGATGTTCTGTCCATGGAAATGGAGATGGAAGTGTCGTGCAATAGGATCTCTGTTTATCCCAGGGAAGGACTCCTACCCTCCAATCATACAAAATCTAAATTTGCAAATCTCGTCAACCTCTAGCTGACTTGCTACCCTAACTCTGTTTCGATTCCCGGTAATCATGAATGGTTGGGGTCAGCTATCTACCTATCTATTGTACAGTGATCGAACACAAGGCCAAGCTTGACATGACGAGGCGACTGTAGCTGGGTGGTACCGGGTACATAGATCAATAGTGTAGACAACACTCTACCTTAAGGTAAGGGTTTTTGAACGGATGGTGGATGGATGGTGCTCTGTTTTGGGTTCGGATTAAGAGTAATGTTGTAGGTGAAGTGAAGTGCAGTGAGAATGGATAAAGTTATGTTGATCGTTTTGTTGTGTTTCTGTCGTGTTTAGTGATTTGAGGGTTTGCGGGTTTAGGGGGTTGGTTGTTTTAATGCAATTGAACTTCAGAGTTAGTGAAGCTACCACTGCAAGCAAGCTTCAAGTACATGTCCTACTATCTGACATTGGAGAAAAGTGTATGCCTGGTGCATGGGGTATACGAGTATCCGATCCGCTTCTTCAACGAGACATATGCACTAATTCGCCAATCCAGCCAAGGCCCTCCCTTCGGGTCGATACCTCTTACTATGCCGTCGATCCAGCTTGCTCTCTACCATAAACAGCAGCCCAGGGCTTATAATCCTCAGCCAGGAACAACCTCTCCAATTGCCGACGTCGGATCCCAATATTGCCCCCGTCGAAGATCGGAAGACACAACGCGTCGTTCATCAGTTCCGCAAACGGTTGGTCTTTGGCGTACGAAGACCTGTAAACATTAGATCCGAGGTCCGCTCCCTGTCTACGAGAGCTCAAATGGTTGGAGACTCACATTCCAACCGCCTTGATGGCGTCGACAACACATTTGACGGCGTTATCCGAGCAGAATATCTTCGCCTCTAGGCACAGCTCTCTCCGGTCCTGATACTCTCCCGGCCCGTTCTCCAGACAATGACATGCCTTCCAAGTCAGGTACCTTGACGCCTCCGTGCGCATCTTGACGTCCATCATGAGATCCGCAACGCTCTGCCTGTTGAGTATAGGAACCGAACCACCTCGCGAATCCCGTTTCGTAAAGTCGAGGGCCGCCGAGAACGTCGCGCGCATAAGCCCTACGGCCAAGGCGCCAACGAGCGTGGCGGTGGCGTCAAAGCATTGTTCGACGATTGCGGCGCCTTTGTCGGGGGCGGCGAGGAGGTTCTTGGCCGGCACGCGGAGGTTGGTGTAGCGGACGTGCGGTCCGGAGACGGCGGTGTGGCCGGCTTTTTCGAGGTGTTTGATGAGTGTGAATGCATCTGGGTCGTTGCGTGCGATCTCTTGGGGCGTGACCATAAGGATCACTATGGAGTCTCTGGGGTCGTCTGAGGTTGCGTTTTCCGATTGTGGAGCGTGCCGACAGACGACGCATTGGAGAGTGGCGCCTTTGAAATCCCAGCCAGCACTGTTGGTGGCCCACATCTACAACGACAGAAGTCATCAGCACAAAACTGATGACAGAAAGAGTTTGATATGTATAGTGTTGTGAGCGTCGGAGCACTCCTCTCCCACTTTCTGTGCCGTAGTCTGCAACCTCTTACCTCCCTTCTCCAGCCAATTTGCTGTGCCGTTAGGCTCCGAATGAACTAGGCTTGCCAACGGTTCTCCTTCTCCGTTGATGAACGGTTTCAGGAATTCCTCACGTTGTTCCTCACTCCCCGCCAAGACTAGAGGTAACAGTCCCAACCCGGTTGCAAGCACAGTCACTGGCACACTCGTCTCCACGGCATATAGCTCTTCGGTAAGGATTGCAGAGTCGACCAAGCCGCCGCCTGCGCCACCCATTGATGCCGGCACTTGAGCTTTGACGAGACCTGCTTTGACAGCCTCGCGGTAGAGAGGTTTCGTGGCTTGAAAGCGGCGATACTGTTCTGCATGTTGTGAATAGGTAGCCCGAGCGGTTGAGAGGGTGTCCGCGGCAAAACTACGTGCGGCGTTACGAACAGCGCTTTGCTGCTCTGACAAGGTGAAATCGATCATGGTGTTGGGAAAGTCAACGAAGAGTGGACAGGCGAAACAGCGGGTTATGAAGATTTAAAACGTCAGATGGAGCTGAGGGAGGAAAGAAGCACAAGAAGCAAGAACAGCTGAATGACTGAGCATTGAATTGCTGCGGGGTAGAAGCAGTGCATGGGCGTAGACAGGAATTGACCCGTACTCGTAGCAGAAAGACTGGACAGAGAACGAATCATGATCATGAGAGTTCTTTGAATCCAGAGAGATCACATTTTGACTCATTCTATTGGAGCTCACACGGTAATGTGCGGCCCCGCTTCAGACAGATATAAAGAAGTCTGACGCTAAGAAAGATCAAACCCTGTGATGTGGGACTTGCCTTCAGCCCTTTCACATCTAAGAGCAGCAAGAAGACGCCTCATCGCTCAGCGCCCGGCAAAAGCATCTGGAAACCAGCGTCAAAAAACATCCGGATTACGAGGCCGCAGTACAGGAAAGTAGTGTTGTGCTGTTGTTATACAGTTCTAGATCTTAAATGATTGCTGATCCTAGTTGATAATGTGACCTGGAGGGTTCCAGTGCGTGGTCTGCAGCCATTACGCGCTTTTCTAATCAACTCACGCAGAGTCCATGTACAAATGAGAAGAAATCGGTGGACTTGTTACGAAACAACTTCTATGATTGAACGCGAATGGTTATTGATACAATTGATAGTGTGTAGCGGTAATGCCATCGATGATCGATATCCCACAGCAGAGCCGTCTCATACATCTCTCTCCGCTGCGTGTTTCTTTTTCCTACCCTTCATTCCCACCAAACTCCTCAGATCCCGCCCAATACCTGCGCTGATGTCTTTCAACGAGCCTGCGCTTTCTACAACGGGATAAATGACACAGATTATCATACTCGTGAATACCCAGATGAAACTCACAACGATCCACCCTGTAAAAAATCTCTTGCTGTAGATATAATGGGTCCCGAATAATGTAAACGGTACCAGTAGCATGGCCACTACAAGGAAAATGGCGTTTGCAATAATTGCTATCCTTTCGCTCCTTTTCACAAGGATGGGATCCATTGGCTGAATGTTTTTGGCTTCGAGGAAGTCGACAACATCGTTTCCTGTAGGAACGATTTCCTCCGGCTCTGGAGCACTCCACGGAGCTTTCTCACCTTTCTCAGCAGATGTGTCGATTACTTCGCCTTGCGGAGACTCCGCGTTGGGGATTCCCTCAGCTTCCTTTTCCTGAAAAGCTGCGACGCCATTGATCCTGTTATTTCGCGCCACATGCTCTGGGCCGTCCGCACTGAGCTTCTTCGGGAAGACCAGCGTTAGCACTGTGGCTACTAACGCGCCACCGGCGCAACTGGCTATGTTGCCTGCTACTGCATTAGTAGGATCGCCAGTGCTAAGGACTGTGATACTCCCGCTCCGTTTGCTCGTGGTGACAAACCATGCGATGAGCCCAAAGGATAGGCCAATCCATGGACTAGCGATGGTGGCAATTGTCGACATCCGTCCCCAAAGTAAGACCAGTCCTACAGGAACGGAAGCTCCACCGACAAGGACCCCCAGGACAGTCAATAGCCAGGTCAAGTTAACGTTCACCGCATTGAGGATGCAGCAGAAAACGGCGAGCACGACTGCGTAGAGAACGATGCCGTAGTGAGAAATCTTGACCAGCTGACGGGAGGTGGCAGAAGGCTTGAGATAAGTCTTGTAGATGTCAAAGGTTAGAAGAGAGGACACAGCAATCAATTCTGCGCTGGTGGATGAAGTGACAGCCATGAACAGAAGGAGTAACATGAGCGCTGCGCCACTTTTGCCAAGTAGCGCAATGGCTGTCGCTGGAGAAGAAAGCCCCGCTCCATTCTGAGCCTCGCTCAGTGCATTCGGGTAGGTGGGAAAAGACTTCGTGTTGGTGAGAGCCGCACAGCCAAGTCCCATGGCCGTCGCAAATCCAAAAGGGATGCCGTACCAAGCGATACCTCCCAGGAGATAAGCTTTTATGCTGCTTTCGGGACGAGAAGCAATGGCGCGCTGCCAATAGGCCTGGTCGAGCCACACGTTACTGAATCCAGCGACCAAGATGTCAATGGCGAACACGAGGCCATTGACGGATTTGAAGGTTAGGTAGGAGCCTTCATAGTTCTTGGCAATTGGCATCTTCTCGGATGCTTCCACCAAGAGATCGTAGAACTTGCTGGGGCTGTCGCTTGTTAGCTTATGCTCTGGGGGAGGCTGGGGGACGAGAACATACCTGCCAACAACGTCGCTTGTAGAATAGACTGTAAACCCAAACACAAATATTGCAATGAAGAGAATAACAGTATGTGTATAATCTGCAATAAACGTACTCCTCAAACCACCAGCAATGACATATGCCGCGACGACTAAGGGTATCAAGAAGCAAGCGGCATACACATTCATGCCACTCAGCGCACTAACCACCTGACTCCCTCCCAGTACTAAGCACGCCCCTACTAGCATATTTGTTGAAAGCCCGTTGAACAGATACGTTGCGTGTGCAATCCGTCCATGTCTCGCCATCACAATCTCTGGAAACGTATGCGCCCCTGGGGCATTCCCCTTAATCTTTATTGCTATCAAAGCAAACAGCAATATCTGAAATGTCCCCATAGCACCATACCACATCGGCCCACAGATACCATAGCTATACGCGAACGTACTGCTCGTGAGCAGCGTCGCACTCCAAGTCCACGAGCTGACTATACCAGCGGCGATGAGGCCAGGCTTAACGCTGCGAGAGGCGGTACTAAACTCTTCTGCTTGGCCAGTCGAATAAGCAGTGTAACGATTTTGCACATAGGTAATGCAAAGCATGAGAACGGCAAAAAAACCGCCAATGCCGATAACGATTCCGTAGCCAGCGCCGGCCGGGAGCACTTGTATGCCGCTCGTGGTGGACATGTTTTAATTATCGTTGCGCGAAGTAGAAATCGAGAGCGCGAAGTCAGATCATGAGGCGATGATGAGCCAGAGCTTTCGAGATAGAACAGAGTCTGATGATCAACGAGTCACGTCCATTACAGACGAAAGTAAAGATAGCATATCAGCGCAGGACTGATACTCGTAACATATATCCTGAAAATTCCCCGCATGCTCGGGGTAATCCGCAGCGCTTCGGTGATAAATAATCGCTGCTAGAGCTCTCCAAGAAGATGTATGATAAGCTTTGCCCTTTCATGATCGAAGCGTACATGAGTACTCGATTCCACTGCGCCGATAAGAAACTCTTGACGTGAAGTTCCCGTACTACCTAACCTGATATAATTTAGCTACGGTAATCGACCACCGGCAATGCTTAGGTAGTTACATAAGCACAACTGCATTTATTTACTGGATCTCCCAAGCTAATTCTTTTCTCATCGTCTCACATGCACCTGTTGAAGCCTTGAACGAGTGTAGTCTTGCGAATCGTCGCTCTCAAAAGAATATATCGACAACAAGCTACGCTCTAACTTCACGCTGGAAGCTTTAAGCCCTATCAAGATATCTTGCTTGCTCAAGCTGCAATGCGCCCAAGTCGGACCAGAAATCTAGTCGAGGAAGCTGATCTGGGGCTCTCTATCCCTGTCCGTCTCTGCACTATCACTTTCGAACACTTCCACCCATCTTCCTCTAGATCCCCCATTACCATCCGGCATAATTTCTACCAGTCTGGCGGTCCTCTCCTCATCGACGCTTTCATCCGGAGACGACCATGCGCCATCACCACCGAATAGTGCCCTGGCCATGTCATCATCTGCTTTTTGCTGTCGCTCCTGTGCTGCGAAGTCTTCTGCTGCAGCGGCAAGGTCGGCATCGGCTTCGATATGTCGCCTTTGGCGTAATCTCGATACGCCTCTGTAAGCTCTGAGATACGCTTTGGAGAGTGATCGGGAGAGACATAGAGCGCTCTCCCTTTGCCTTTAATGCAAGGACATCTACATGGTTGAATGTAACAGACTTCGAGACATCTATGGCCGCATGGTAATGCTCGCTCGCAAGGCATATGACAGTTCACGAGTTCATCCGAGAAGCTGGCGGTAAGTTAGCTGCATTTCCAGGACGGACCATGGTCATAGTCTCGAGTAGACTTACGGATGACACTTCAATCTGCAAGTGTGACCGCATGGTAAATTTCCCTGGCAAAGGCGCTCGCACCCACCGTTGATTGCGGCCCAGTCCATAGGGTCTATGTTACCACATTAGAAAGACTAAGTAGAGAATAAGTAAAGTGTATTTGTTGGTCCTTACCTCGAATCCAAAGTTTTCGGTCGTGGTTTGCACATGTTAAAGGCAAAGCAAACCCTACACGTCTTGGATTCTTCGCCATAATTTGGACGACAGCCCACCAAAGCATGCTTGCGCGGCATAGATTCACGGCGTTTCCGAAGATGTAGAAACCGCGCTGAGACCGCGAGAGAGCCACGCAAACACGATTTTCGATCGAGAGGAAGCCAATGTTCTGCCTGTTGTTGCTCCGCACCAGCGAAAGCAAGACAACGCCATTCTCCTCGCCCTGGTAAGAGTCCACAGTAACGACCTTGAAGTAACAGCCTTGCAAGTTGGGATGACCTTTCAGACCCTTCAATATCATCTTACGTTGTCCATTGTAGAAGGTCAAGACCGTTATTTCACTCGCCTCCATGCCGTTGCGTACAAGGTAGTCAAAGAAGCCAACAATCATATTGGCTTCGTGTTGATTACATTTCGACATGTAGCTGTCGTTGGATTCCGGCCAGTCGTGGGAGAAAAGGAATGAGTTCACTCCCCCCATACCTGGTACAGGCAGTCGCTCAAGGACTGACGGATGGTCGTGGAGCTCTTCGTATATTGGAGCCAAGATCCTCCTCACTTCCGGAATCATTCTTCGCTGCCTTGTCAAGGTCGAGTACTCGATGCCGTTACCTACTAATCGTTCGAACATTGACACCCCGAGGTAATATGGCTCTCCCTCCAGCTCTTGCACGGAACAGTGACCTCGTAGCTGCTTGTGATCACCAACCAGAATAAGATGCTCTAATGACTCCACGCAGGCAGCCATGACAAGTCCCTCGAGCGTCTCCGCGGCTTCTTCAATCAATACGACGCGCGGCTTGAGGCTGGCCACAAGACCACGATACTTACTCAATCCAGTTGTTGTCATGCCAATTACCTTCGCTGACTGCAAAATAATGGCATCGACCTCCCATTTGCCTATCTTCAGGTCTTGCATCACTTGCCTATAGCCCGCTGCTTCTTTCCGAAATGCCTTTTGAATTGCTTCTTTGGCCTTCCCTTGCAGATAGCAGTAAACCGAGCCACGGAAACTCTCGGGGATCTTCCAGAGGTCACGATTTTTCAATAGGTTTTGTACCTTCTGCTCGGTGATGCCACGACTAGATCGACCAGTGAACGGTTCCGAAAGCGCAACGTAAGGGCCCCTTAGGGTATCGAAGTCATCGTCGTCAGAACCTTTAGTCTCCGCTTCCAATTCCTTGAGTTGCTCGAATTCCAGGTCTACTTCTTCAACCTCAAATCCGAAGTCCTCCGGCTGGTATTTACGATCTACTCGGACCAATTGGTCACCCATCCAAGCTGCTACAGGACCCGGTATATGGTTATGCTGCGCGACTCTGACCCATTCCTGAGCCCCTTCCTCAAGGATGTCATGTTGCTCTTGAGAGATCAAACCCAGTTTGAGTAAAAGTGTTGCCGACATCGGTTCCTTGTCAGCTGTCAGAGGACCCAGCAACGTAGTTAGAAGCTCAGTAGTATCCTTAAACTTCTTGAAAGATGAGCTTTTTAGGCCACCGGGAATGTTCGGCAACGAGACAGCGCTGCGAATTTCATAGAGTGTTCTCTTCTTTATGATGTCTTGGTCGAGTGTTCTACCGCCTAAGCGGATGAAGTCCGGTTCGAAAGCAGCAACGTGGCGCAAAAGCTGATCCAGGGCATGATTCGTTTGAGCGGTAATGATTATGGGAGGATCGCCAGGGACCATACCTTGCAGTAGCGCCTTCAATGCTACTACAGAGACGTGCGTCTTACCGGTACCGGGAGGTCCTTGGACGATGGCCAATCTCTTTCCGAGTATTCGGTGTAGTGCTGACAACTGCGAGTTATCTAGCTCTGTTATGGGGTGCTCGGGCCAGCTATTCAGGATATCGACATTTTCCAGAGGCTCGCTGCTTGGATCTGCTGAGAAGACGGAGGAAAGATCGGCAAAGGGATTTGCTTCGACGTATGCAGGAGCTTTAACTTCTGATTGAATATCGATGAGATGCTCGGATAGCGGAAATCCACGTTATGTTAGCATCTGCGGCCACTATAACTAAAGAAGTGCTCTTACTTTTCTCTCATAAGTTTCTGTAGAGCTAAGAGCGTATGCCTGTACGCCTCGAAGTAACCAGTTCGAGCTTCCACCATTACCCATTCCACCTGTGGATCGATTTCTATTTCTTCCGGCGTAGCAAAGAACAGGTCAATTGCTGCTGGACTCTGCTGCACCCCAGCCAATGGTCTTGCCGCTACAATAGCAACCTTACACTGGTTTCGGAACATATCCCTCGCTGGACTGAGCACTACCATGCTTCCGCTGATCAGGCGTTTGGATTGTTCCCATATTATCCTCTTGCCTGCACGACGCAATGACAAGGCTACCCTAGCCGCGATCCCCTGTTGAGTGAACGTCATGCCAATGATATGAACCTTTTCGGCGTCAGTAGCTATAGACACGCGATGAAGACTACCATACATTTTCGTATATGCATATCGCTTGACTGTCCATCATACTCGGTACTTCTCTAACTTCTGCAACGGCATCCCTCAGTGGAGCTACCGCATCTTCCCTTAGCAGCTCGTAATGAGTACTAAGGTACTCCTCTTTCGATCCCCAAGAACCTTGAACAACGTTCACCGGAACTTCCAACTCATCTCCGCCATCACCGTCATCTGCATCGACGACGTTGCCAAGCAGCTCTGCCGATGTGGGTATTTCTCGTCGCGATAGCCACGATCCAGTGTTGACGGGTTCATTAGCAGCTCGCATGTACGCACGAACACGCTGATTGAGCATCATCCTCGGTCGTGGCGCCAATGCTGGTTGTCCACTTCCTGTTGTTGCTGAATGAGTCCAGCGTTCGCGAAGGTCGGCATTGAGCTCCCCTGTTCCTAGGCACATAACGTGACTTAGTCTAATCGTGTGGTGCAATGGGTTGAGCTGGGGTGCTCTGACAACGTAGTTCTGCAATAAATCAAACGAACAAATGTGGAGTTGGAAAGAGACGATGGCGTTGGTGGTCGACGTTTAAGTAGCAGAAGATTAGCACAGTGAATATGGCGATAGACGAGCACATAACCACCGGCTCAGGAGAACAGACGATGGCAAAAGCAGGTATGTCTCTGCAAGACAGTGACGGTGCTGCAAGAGCCGGCCAAATTGTCTCTCAGGGTGTCTAGCGCCTACCGCCGAATAACTATAGGCATCATCTTTCGGCAGAATGCAAGATGCTGCTCTGATTTGGCATCTTGGAGAGATGCAATCGACTAGGTTGCAAGCAGAAGAGAAATATGAGATTCAATTGGAAAGAGGAAGAAGGGAAGGTCATAGAGAGTATTCGAGGTTTCGATCACTGAGAACGCTGTGAAAATTAGGCTATGGATCGCGAATTCGTACCTTGGTCATCTCCATTTTCTGCCAAGTCTTGGTAGCGATTGCTAGAGGTTGACATGGTGGGTCCTGTATGGGATGTCACTGCCAGCGGCCAGGAACTGGTGCAGAGGTGTGAAGAGAGAGCATTTCGGACCTACCAACTCGAACACTTGACGACCGACTCAGGTTTTGACCTGATGAGTATCGATGAGTATGGAATGCCATTCGTGGGGTTTATGTTGTCATCATACCTTGCCCGTCTGAAGACTGAACTTGTCGCCGTGCTCTTGTGTTGACCTTTTGCCATTGCATATGACCCTTCTTGGGTGCTCCGGAAGAAATGCCGGAGTTCATGGCGAGGCGGTGGTCGTAAGGAGATTCACTCAGAGTGATTCAAACTCCTCGATTCACGCGAAAAGATTTGTTATTGAGCGAGCCACAAAACTTGCGAAAAGCACGAAGAAACGCTGTCTGCGCCCCTCGTTAGAGCTCGAGGGACTTCGTTGTTGGCTTGAGGAGAGCTCCCACAGGATATCGTTGCCACTTCGGGTACCAGATATGGGCCACAACTGGTGGACGGACTGTGGAGAGAAGGATAGGAGTGGAAAGCTTAGGTAGCCCTAGGAATTAGCGAGATTGGACCATGATGATGTCAGCAGCTGTAGCCCTACGACGAGATATCATCGCATACGCTCAAGTAAGTATACCTGGACTTGTGTGCTTTGGCAGCACCAAGGCACAGACTGGAAAGCACATTTATAGTAGAACCTTCAAAGGAGAATATTGAATGTGTGTGGTGTTGACAGTGGATTACACCTCCAATGTCAAAATGGGCAAGCAGGAGGTAGGCCAGCCCAAAGCGGAAGCAAACACGCATGCTGGCACAGCGCAGAAGCTTGAACCACCTTTCCATATTTGTGAATCGATCTTTGACGATTAGGTATGCTTTTCACATTTTTGCAGACACCGTCAAGATTGCATTATAAGAATTTTGGTTAAACATAGAAGATCTCTAACCAGGAAGCTGCCGCTTCTGGCATCTGGGTCCAACGCAGGGTTCGGTGGTAGACGATGCCCCATGGTGCACGTCACATCTGTTACGTTGAGCAGTTTATACCCCAAGCCAGATGCCAATTGAACAGCCTTGGAATGTCTTCGAGCGTTTTATGGCGTGGGGAATGTTGGCCAGGACAGAGCACGATACGGCGAACTGCTGTTTTAAGTCAAACGCGGGATGCTGCTAACCATAATGTAATACGGAGATAGACATTCCATACACGTCCTGATCGGCTCACTACCATTTAGACAGGTACGAGGTATTTGATATGTAGGTCTAGAAGGAGAAAGCCTCGTGTTGATGTAGATGGCCTAGTTCAATAGAAATCAACGAACTCCAAGTTGATGCCACCTCGGCAAGTTCCTTCAAATTGGGTACTGCCACTCTTCATCCGACTTGATAACTACCGGCTTCACTACAATTCTGCGACTTGAGGTATTGATATTACTTGTGATTCGCATGACTTGAAGTACTAGTCCGTCCAGGTGGAGTTTGCGAAATGTGTCAAGCGCGGGATTCAACGGCCTTTGTATGTGCTGGCCATTTGACGTGCCTGCAAGCCTCAAATACATTGTCTCCGCATGATTCTCGAATCTACGGCCCGTGAACCTTTGTTTTATTTCCCTTGAGGTCCTGCTCCGTTGAACTTGAAGACGCGGCCGTAGCACATTCCCAGAGCTTAGAATGCCGTCATTTGGCGATGAGGACGACCGAGATGGCCCAGGTTTGCGCTTGAAAGTGCGCTTTGAATGACCTCGACGCTGATCGTGTGTAGGTTCACCCAACGGGAGCTCCGACAATGACCCAGACGAAGTAATGGAAGATGTGGACAATGCTGACAACGATGGTGATGCGGATCCCGATGGGGATGCCGAAGTCGACGACAACGACGACGATAATGATGAAGATGAAGAAGAACAAGACCAAGATGACAATCAGGATCCCTTTTCCGACTCTCCTTCTCAGTCACATTCGCATTCTCGTATGCAAAGCAGACCCGCGACAAGCGATCATTCGCCCCTACCAGCAGGAGGTTCAACGTCCAGTCAAGGCTCAGCCGACCTCAACGGCCCCTTGCACCGACCGCCAACATCACAACCACATCCGACAGTACTTCTTACCTCTCCTTCCCCTCGTCGCACTTCGGATACTCAGGCTACTACACCTTTTCGACCAACGGTGCGCCCTGAGGCGCTCAGCGCCCCTGTCTACGACATCGTCCCCACTATCGCCGCACCCCACAGTACTTCTATAAATGCGGTGACAACCACGCCAGACATGCGATGGGTCTTCAGTGGCGGAGCAGATGGGTACATCAGGAAGTTCAATTGGATAGATACGGCCAATGGCAAAGTAATGCTGACGGTAGCTCAACGACATCCGTTTGTGGACAGTGTAACGAAGGCTGGAGTCTTGATGAGCTATTGGGAGAATGAAGAGCTTCAATGTTTGTGATTGATATCTGCTACGGCATAGAGTTGCACACTTATGCTGATGTGTCGTGACTGTAGCCAAAAGCCCAGCAATGCAAGCTGCTGATGATGGTCCGTCACTGTCTCCTGTATACTCCCTCGCCGTCCAGAACCAGGGTCTGTGGCTTCTCTCTGGGTTGGAGTCTGGCGGCATAAACCTGCAATCCGTTCGTCACGACGAGGGCAAGCGGATAACGTGCCTTCGAAAACATACCTCGGCGGTGTCAGTCCTTCTGCTCTCCAAAGATGAAAGGTCCGTCCTTTCAGGTAGTTGGGACAAGACTGTCCTTGACTGGGACTTGAACACTGGACAACCAAAACGTACCTTTGAGGGCAGCGGAGGTCAAATCTCAGCCATCGAAGTCCGACCGCTGTCAAATACACCCGTGCCAGCAGAATCTAATGACATGACCCTGACCAATGGCACTTTATCATCAAACAGTGCCGCCAAGCCCTTGACCAATGGATCCATCTCTAATGGCGTCAAAGGTGACATGCAACAGGATATCAAAGCAGAAGGAAACGAAATCGGACCTGCCTCACCGGCGGATTCTCTCTTCGGTGGAAATGATGCAGACTCTTTGTTCGGTGACAAAGATGAAGGAGGGGCAGGGGCTCCATCTGGCGGCGACTTTGCTGATGATGACGATGACGAGTTCTCTCGTGCCATAGCGAATGGCATACAGCAGCAGGAAGCTGAAGATGCTGAGGGCGATGTGAACATGGATGGTGAAGGTGGAGCCGTTCAGCCTCTTAATCCCAATGTTGAGATACATCAGCAGTCACAGGCAGAACAGCAATCGGAGACAGCTGTGGAATTGAACGGAGTTACCGAGAAGTCACAACAGCAACTCATCAATGGACTTCCGCATGCGGAAGAGGCTCCAATAGAAGTCAAACCCCAAGATAGTGAGGCTCCAATGTTCGCTGATCCTAGTATCTCGTCCGATACAACATTCCTTGCCGCTTCAATTGATGGGACTCTCAGGATTTGGGATCGGCGGCAACCGAATCCAATAGCACGCATCCTTCCACGTAATGTGCCACCGTGGTGTATGAACGCTTGCTGGTCGCCGGACGGAAATTTCATTTACGCCGGACGGAGGAACGGGACCGTAGAGGAATTCAGCCTACACAAAGGATTCCGTAGCGCGGAGCGAACTTTCAAATTTCCTCAAGGCAGTGGCCCTGTTAGTGCCGTCAGAGCCATGCCTAACGGAAGACATCTCATTTGGTATGGTCTTAATATTCAACTGTCGGTTCTGCGCACTATGAAACGTCTCAGCTGACTGGAAGCGTCTAGTGCATCGTTCGACATTCTCCGTCTCTACGATTTAAAAGAACAGCAATCTTTCAAGCACTCCACCGTCCCATTCCTCATTGTTCCTGGGCATCGGACTGGCGTCGTCTCGCAACTATATATCGACCCTACTTGCAAATACATGATCTCCACTGCTGGGAATAGGGGCTGGGAAGGCACTTCAACGGAGGTTCTCCTTGGCTACGAGGTTGGAGTAGGAGGATAGCGAAAATACAAGGCTCTGGCGTTGCTCCGTTTGACTTCCATAAGGTTAGAGGTTGGAAGAAGAAGTGGCGCCATGGTTGGTATATTACTTTATTTAAGGGAGCTTTGTCTAAGATACCCAAGGAGTGTTGCAGTATCGTTCTTGGTGTTCGTGGGATTCTAGAGGATTTTATCTCAGAGTATGACGGCTACATCTCAATTGCTCACCAGTCTCCTCTACTTCGATGCTGACTGAATGAGGTGACGATGCATCGACCTTTCTTGTCTTGACTCAGATGCGCGTGGTTCAACATCAAATTTCGCGCTTTGCCCGAAATTGGCTCATGGTCGAGGTCTCCTATGGTCGGAAACTTTTGAAGCCTAAGCCTAACTGTCCAACAGGAATGTGTCTGGTTTAAATGTACTTCCGCTCAATCTGAGTGGGTGGCAATTGAAGGTTCATAGGGTTTACCCGAGATCTCGCTCTAGTGAAATGTTTCCTCCTCAACACATCAGCGGTTTGACACATTCTTGCTACACAACACTTGTGCGCTCGAGCATATTCCAGGACCTACAGTCCTCGCTGCAGTATCTCTAGCAGGACCCTCTTGTCGCTTCGCTAAGGTAGTGACTGCAGTGAATCGCTTGGAGACGACATCCTCCGGTTTGACCGTTTTATACGCAGATCCTCAATTCCAAAAAAAGTTCCGAGGTCCCTCCTGCTTCCACCTGGATCTACGATAAGCGAGCACGTCAGCGAGCGTTGATTGTACACTTTGCTACACTTCCGGTATCTGCTCAGCTTCGCTGCTGAGATCCCAATAGGACGAAGGCAGGACCTCTCACTCTGTCAAACGCTACTAGGTTACATTATCTATTGGATGCGCGGTAAGTTTTCACCTGTTACAGGAGCCAACGTAAATCTGACTCTCCTGCCAGATCCGCATTTCAGTCTGTCCGTCTACATTGTACGAACGCGAGAATTGAGGATCGCGATTCCACACGTCCAGAACGGTATATGTACCACAACGCCCATTCCCTCCAAATTGCCATTGCTTCTTCCAATATCTCACCAGTATGCCTGAGGTTCGGGATATCACGGTTCACGTCACCACGAGTGAAGGAGTGGAGCTGCCCGAATGGGGCGTTCATACCTTTCGACGCAACAACAAGACTTCTGCGTACATTCAATCAAAGACCGACATGTCGTTCCGAGTTTCCATTACGCCAAAGATCCCATACATACCAAAGGATGTCGCCTCTGCCCATGTCTATCAGACTCGGAAGAGAGGCTCCGATAGACCTGGCTTCTTCAAGATGGAGGACGAGTGGGAGGATATGGATGAGGATGGAAGTATGTCCTCGTGCAATACGAATAATCTGGAACACTTACTGATATCCTACCGTCCTGCTAGACAATAGCTACAGACCTGATGATCGTTTTCAGAGTCGAGGGCAGAGCAGTTCGAAGCAAAGTGCTTCCAGAACCCACCGCCGATCAACATCTGGACATGACTCCACGGACCGTCAAATCAAGCGCGAGTCAAGCGACATTGCTACAAGCCTCTCCTCCCCACCACGTCCGCGTAAATTTGACAGAACCCCACCTCCACCGTTTCATCTTCTAGCCTGCATGTACCTTGACGGTCGCAGCAAAGCAGAGCGCAGGATTGTCGTCTACTTGGATCCTGACGACGATGATTTCAACAAGCCCGATGGCAGAGCGCAATTCAAAACACGTTGGGTAGAAGGCCGAGATGGGAAGTTAAGAGAACATGCCTGGATGTTCAAGGATGTGGGCATCGAGACAGTCTTCGACAAGATGCTCCTAAGTGGGGACCATCATGTCTCTGGGAAAGTTAACATGCGTGACGAGGATGGTATTATCGCCGCCATGAACGCTGCTGATCTCGGAGCGGAGGGTGACGTTGAGCGCGAAGAGAGGACAAAACTAGGTCAGATTGTAGTCACAATTGAGCGGGTTAAGCTGGGAGAGAAGTGGGTTGATAATCGCTTTCGTGCTAAACACAAGGAAGGCGAGGCACACGACATTGATATGGACGGAGCAAGTAACGAGATCACGCATACAGCTGGGTCAGTCCAAAAGCACCCGGTGATATTGAAGAGCTAACAGCTCGTGCAGATTCGGACAAGCAAAAGCACTGAAATTTGAAGGTGTCCGTGTAGTCGCTTATTCTCCATACCGTGTGGGAGAGGGTGCCTACGCAACGTTTCAATTCTTCTATAGGAGCGAAGGTATGAGGAGAATTGTCCTCAATCGTAGCGTCTTCAAGGCGTTGAGCCAGAGCTGATCTGACCCTTGTAGAAATGCTACGGAAGTTCAACTTCCCTGGCTTTCTTCCTTCCCAAAGTGTGAATCGGAGTCGCCGGCACATGAACGCGAAGCTGTCAAATCTGACCCCACTGGGCATCAGTCATCCACTTCGTCCCACAACCAAACCGACCAATGCCAAGGTCACACCTTTTGAAGAAACCATCAAAAGAGACAAGATCCCTGAGACACAGCCCGCCGAATTCGTTTTTGATGATGGATATCGCGAACATGGTGGGATGATCAAGAAGGAAGAGTCTGTCTCTCCGATAGAAGACAAGTCCTTCCTGGAGTCGATTCCATTCTCCTCCGAGTCGAATTCGCGGAATACATCAAAGATCAAAGACAAAGGGAAAGAGAAGGAGAAGGAGAAAGAGAACCTACGCCCTGATGGAGCCTTTGGGCTTTCTCGCACCGGACGTTATACCCTACGTAGCAACTTACTTGAGGACGAAGTATCTAATACCTCGAGCCAACAATCAAGAACCTTGTCTCCTGCTGCATCTCAGGCGACTAGTTCTGGTACCGGTCCACCACATCAGCATCCACATCAGCATCCAAAGCCAACGCTGGCAAAAGTAACTACTGAAGGACCTGATTTCTCCGTGCATGCATCCTCAACGTCTAGAATATCCTTACCTGATACGGAAAGCTTTACTTCCTTGAAATCAGCGGAAGACGGCAAACCCAGTACCAAGGACTATCGCAAGCCGACATTTGAAAGCGATGCGGATGATGAGTTTGAAGCGTCTGATAAAGAAACTCACGATGGTAGTGACGAAGGAGCTGTGGACGACAAAGAGGATGAGTATGCAGAAAGAGATGCAGATGACGACGGCCTGCATTCCGCGATGAACAAGATTCAGCTGGGCAAGCGTAGCAGAGGCGATGATGATGATGTTGGAAAAGATTTTGGTGATTTTGGCATGCAGCCAGCTCGACCAACGGAGGGTTTGACTTTGCAGATGAGAGATCCACGAGAAGAAGAACGGGAGAGGGATATTGCTGAGGAGAATGAAGTGCAGTCTAAGGAAATGGACGATGCGGAGAATGCGGCTCCAGCTAAGCGTCGTAAGGGCT
>JAABUP010001670.1_pt1 | contig 46085 bp, 69 predicted proteins | sample 5559201 | NCBI WGS metagenome assembly JAABUP01 (sample SAMN10711887, study PRJNA513373) | rock metagenome | isolation source: Antarctica rocks | place: Antarctica
GAGGCTCGGCAGCTACAGCAGCAGCTGGCTAACGAGACTGCACAGCGCAGCAGCGCGCAAGCACAGGCTCAACAGCTGCGGCAGCAGCTGGCTGACTCAACAGCAGAGAAGGAACAGCTGCAACAGAAGGGGCGTGTCCTGCAGCAGCAGCTGTCAGATCAGGCAATAGCTCAGGCCAGCTGTCAAAGAGAGGCTGACACCCTCAGGCAGCAGTTGCTGGACTGCCAAGGATCTTGCAGTGAAGCTGGTCATCAGACCAAGGTGCTGCAGCAGCAGCTGGCTGACATGGGCAGTGAGCGAGACAGCCTGCAGGTCAAGTCCAAGAGCCTCCAGCAGAGCTTGGCTGATGCCATTGCTGCCTGCAAGCAGGCTGAGCAGCAGACCAGGGGCCAGCAGCAGCAGCTGGCCACCATGACCGCACTGCGCGACACTGCCCAGCAGAGGGGAGATCAGATGGCAAAACAGGTCAGGGAGGTCACCAGTGAGCATGAAAAATGCCAACAGCAGCTAGCCCTTGCTGAAGGGCAGGGCAGCAGGCTGTTGGCAGAACAGGCCCAGTGGGTGAAGGAGAAGATTGCGCTGCAGCAAAGCTTGGCTGATCAGGGCGTGGCTGGGCGCAAGCTGGAGACAGATCTGCAGGCCTTACGGCACCAGCTGAATGGCTTGACTCAGGAGAAGGGCGTCTGGCAACAGGTGATACAACATACTTTCTTCAGCTCCTGCAATTGGTCAACTGTCTGCTCCTCAAGCATACTATAGTTCTGTGGTTTTGGGGATTATGGTGTCAGCATGTCATGCAAGAGCACAGCCAGTGGCTTGTCATGCCAAGATATTGGCAATGGTGCTGTCTGCTGCAGACCTGAGTAGACAGCATAGATTATTCGTGACTGGTAACTTGCACAGACTCTTAGCTACGGTCACATTGTCTGCAAGTGCTCAAGTCTCAATTGGCATGAGGCATCTACCTGCATGTAAGTGGGTAAAGTAGTTGGACAGCTGAGGTGCTTCCGTAATAGTGTACAAGATGGCGCCTTGCAATAGTGGTCGCAAGGCTGAGCAGCAAAGCACAGCAGGGATTACCTTGACATCATTCTGACTGCATGCAAAATGCGCATACCCTGTGCAACAAGACTGAGCAGACAAGCAAAGCAAACCTTGCTCTGATATGATGCTGAATGCATGCAGGATAAGCGCATCTTGCAGCAACACCTGTCGTCAGAGTCAGCAGCCCGCACAACTGCAGAGCAGCAGGTCCAAGCACTTCAACGTCAGCTGTCTACTGCTACAGCAGACTGTTCCAACTGCAATGAGGTATCATTAGTCACAGTCCTCCTGGATTTTTCATAGACATGTACAGCTGATTACTGCAGGTGCTGTGCTTGGGCTTGACATGCATCCATCTGGGTGCATCACATTCTCTGCAACAGTAGAGTTTGCCAATCCAGCTTGAGTGCTGATCAAGGCACAAGGTTTCATAGAGTGAGCTAGTAACATAATTTGAGCATCCTGAGCAAGTCTCCAAATATGGATTGACACGGTATGATAGCAGTTGTTGTCTGGGGCATATAGACCCTAATGGCACACTTTTGCATCTGGGAATGTTGGGTGGCTGGACATGATATTCTTGGAAATGCTGACAAGCCTCCAGTCCTGCTGACTTGACCCCTGAAGCAGTCCTGGCTTGGTACAGGATAAGGAAGCTCTGCAGCAGCAGGTTGCACTCCTGAAGCTTGCGTCCCAAGACGACATGGCAGCTCTGCAAAAGCAGCTTGCCAATGTCATTGCTGAGCGTGATGTGGGCCATGAACAGATCAAGGCTGCTGAGCAGCAAGCTGCAGCAGAGACTGCCCACCGTGTCAGGGTTGAGGGCTCTGCACATGATGTGCAGCAGCAACTGTCACGTCAGACTGCTGAGGCTGGCAAGGCCCAGCAGGCCTGCAAGAAGCTGCATGAACAGGTGGGTCAAGCACATGTCACAGGCAAGTGCAGCAGATTGTTGACTGACAGTCATGGGAAGCAAGCTCACACAGCCTGCTGCTCCTTCACGCTATCTGGTTTCTGGTCGATCAACAGCACAGCAGTAACAAGTGCATTACCACGTTTAATTGTTACACCTAGTCCAGCACTGTGCTCAAAGCAGCCAGTCAATCCTTTTATCCATCTAGCAGTATAACATTGTTATGCTGAACAGTGCATCAATGTGCAAAAATAGAAAATGTCAGAGACACAAACCGCACACCTTGTCAAAACGCTACTGGCTTGCCCCAGCACTGGGACGGTTATACTGTCCCCTGTTCCACAGCAGGAGGTTGAAGTATAGCTGTTGGCCAACAATGCATGTTGTTGCTGCATGCTCAGCGGCAGACACACAGGCTTGAGTTTGCGCACTGCTGCTACCCTGCAGGTACAGCAGGAGGAGTTGGCACGTATGGCTGCAGAGCATGCACAGAAGGCAGCAGAACAGCGGCTGGCTGAAGCTGTGAGTGATGCGCAGCAGGCAGAGCGTGATGACAATGCGGTGCAGCGGCGGTTGGCAGATCAGGCTGGCACCATCATGGGCCTGCAACACCTCCTGCAATCTGCGCAAGCAGACCTGCACAAGTTCCACTCTGCTCATGCCAGGTAGCCCTATCTGCTGAGGCACCATGATGCATACCTCTACGCCACATTTTTGTGGTAGTCACTGTACCATTCCACCTATACAGGAAACGCCAGAAGTGACATGAGCTCCTGGTCTTGCTTACATGCCAGACTTTGTGTGTTGTCGTGATTGTTACCAGAGAAGCTGGTAGCAGCAATAGCCTTCTGATTTTTGAGCTTTTCATATCAACAGTAGCTCCCAGTCATTATGATCTGGTCCTTGAGTGCGAGGTGGCATCAGGGCTCAAAGCTCAATGCATGCTCTCAAGGCAGTTTATTATGCATGATTCATGGCCATGGCATGTCAAAGCATTACCTGCCTCGCATGCAGGTTGTGATGCAATACATATCAATTTGCACACATGGATGCAGGTTCAAGGAGGAGGCTGAGGGAGCCGTTGCAGAACTGAAGGAGCAGGTGGCAAGTGGGAATCAGGACCGGCATGCTCTGGAGCAACAAGCCAAAGACCAGGTATGCGCGTGACAAACACTTTGAGATGCGTTGACTTGCTTTGCACATAAGCAGTTCAGCATCACCTACTACTCTGATAGTGTGATGTGTCAACCTAAGGGATTTGGCGTGTGCTTAGTTGACCCATCAGAGACCACACAAGCAATGTTGATTGCCATCAAGCACTTTAGCTTCCACAGCAAAATTTTGAACAGTTTCAGATATTGTTGAGTACGACAATTGCATGACTGAAGTTTAACACCGAGAGCCCCAGCTGGCCATCACGCAATGCTGTGCTGACCTGCGAGACGCAACCGTATGCAAGTGAGGCTACACCACTGACATCCTCCAGGTGCGTCCACTCATATGACAGACAGTCTATGATCTGACCCTTGCCAGCAGCGCTTGGTAGCACATCAGCTAAGTAGGCCTTGTTGATCCTCAGATGGTGGAGTTGGAGGAGACTTTCATCACACAGTTGCAGCGGGTGGCAGACACATACAAGCGGGAGATGCAAGAGCAGCACAGCATCAGATCAGACTTGGAGGTGCGGCTGCGAGCTGCACAGCTGGCAGTGCACCAGGCTGACACCAAGTGTGAGGATGCACAGGCAGCTCTGCATACCCTCCAGGTACACCGCTCTGCTCTTTTGCTCAAGTCACAGTGCTCTCTAGCCACCCTGTTTCTGTGCATTAACAGCTTATGAGAATAGAACTTTACAGGATGACTGAGGGTAGTTTTGACATGTCTGTGTGTTGTACTCATGTCCTTCAATTCCTCACTGACGACCTTGTTGAGCAGGTTGTCTGCCAGCCCTATGTGCAAGCCTAGTGGCATTCCTGAGTGTATCTTGGCAATGCAAGGATATATCTCATGCCCTGGTCGCAGTGAAATCTGGGCTCAAAATGCTTTCACAGGTTCCATGAAACTGGTGTGTCACATCAAAGACATGCAGGAAAGCATGATAACACACTTTGCTACTGTATTGAGGTACTGTATTGTGCTACTGTATTGTGCCACTGTATTTTGCAGGCACATCCACCACCAGTGGAGGTGGGGACTGAGACAGATGGGGAGCTGCAAGAGGTGCAGGCTGCCCTGGAAGCCCAGCGCTCTCAAGCACATGCCCTCAAAAGAAGGATCCTGGAGCTGCAGGTCACCACTCTGCTGTGTCTGCCGATAGTGTGATTGCTGCATGATGGGCTCTGTGCATTTCCAAACATGTTATTGCACTTTCACAGCTGTTGCATCTTCTTTACTGTCCCATGCTGACAATCTACTGGGTTGTTAAGTTTTGGAGAAAGTATGACCCGCACCAATCAGCCAGACAGCAGTTACCATCTCTCACCAAAGCCACATGACTGGGCTGTACTGTGGAGCAAGCTCTTTGCCCTTACAGAGGAGAGAATAGAGGCTATCACCCCTTCCCTCATGCAGTCAGACGCAAATGCACAACTGGCATGTGCAGGAGCATTTGAGGCGAGCAAGCCAGGTGAGCAGTGCCCTGGAGAGCAGGCTGAGGCAGGAAGGCCGCACTGAGGCTCAAGCACATGCACAAGCCCAGATCCAAGCCCTGAAGCAGGGCAGGGCAGAAGCACAGGCTGCAGCACAAACCCAGATCCAGGCCCTTCTTCAGGAACGCGAAGACCTGCAGGTATGTGTCTTGCAGGCAGTGCCACTCGGCTGTTGGGATGCAAAATTGAGGTCTGCATGACCTGCCTGTAATGCATCTTTCATCTTTACACTCCTACCAGCCAGCTTGGCTCAGTACTTGATTTGCAGGCCGCCAAGTATGACACTTAGCTGCTGCTGACATCTGGAAGCCTTTGCAAACTGTTGTGGATCTGACATCCATACTCTGCACACAATCCATACTCTGGCGCAGCAGCATACTTCTCCAGACACACAGCAGCTTTGCATACACCCCGCACAAAACCAGTGATGCTAATTTTGGCGGCATAGCATGCTGTGATGAAATGTATACAGGAGGAGCTACAGCGGCTGGCTGGCCAGCTGGCAGAGTGCAGCAGCCCCAGGGGGGAGGCACACCCCTACCTGGAGGCCCCCTTGCAATTCCGCAAAGCCACTCACCTCAAGCGGCCGGTGAGGCTGTGCAGGGTGCGCAAAGAATCCAGCTCTGCCTCTGAGACTAGGCACAGGCCAGGTGAAGCAAATGCAGTGCTTTATTGTGGCTGGCGACACCCAAATGTTACTGTGTAGCAGGAGAGCACGTGTCTGCTCTGTCACATTCGTCAGTGACTCATCTTGACATTCACATGATGCACATGTAAGAAATGCATGAGAGCATGTGACCCTCGGCATGAGAACCCTAACAAGCCAGTCTCGTGTCAGGCTTGCATCTTTGCCAAAATGTCAGAAAGTGGGGTGTTAATGGCACCTGATATCACCGTGCTCACTGTCAGCCAAGAGCTAATTTGCATCGATGTGTGTCCTGTTTGGACACATGGACATGGACCGACACAGACATGAGCCACTACTGCTGGACACATGAAGGGACCGCAGTACTCACTTGATGGCTCCATGCAGAAGGCCACACAGCCAACCATGTCTGGAGAGTTCCAGGAGTGGCGCCAACAAGCCTAGATGGACTGCTGGCGCCAAAACAGCCCACCAGGTTTCCTGCCAAGTCCTCCTTTGCCCATCATGCAAGAAGAACAAGCACAGCTCCAGCTAGATCTAGGAGGCAGCACAGGCAGGACAGTGACCAAGAGCTGTCATGTAGCAGCTCACAGGAGAGGGCTGAGCGTAAGGCAGAAGTGAGGGCGGCAAAGAGGGCCGCCAAGGAGGAGGCTTTGGAGAGGGAATGGAAGGTGCAGCAGGTGGCGGGAGAACTAGGGCGCCAAGCTGACTTGTTGGAAAGGCACCGGTACCTGGTTGCCAAGTATGGCGCCCCAGATGCGCTAGGTCATCTTGATGTAGGCTCTCATACACGCCAGGTGATTCTGCCGTTGACCTCACACTCCAATTTCCACACCAGACAGCCACATTCTGTGCTGAAACCTGCATTGCTCTATGATGCATACAGCACAGAGCAAACCAAGGCATGCATTTCATGCACCCAGCCAATACCAACCATCACCACATCATTGATTTAGCACAGAAAACTTGATAGCTGAGCCCAGTTCCTGAATTGCATGACAAGCCTGCACGATGCTGTCAATCTGACACAAGTTGCCACACTGTATGTATGTATGTGTGTATGTATGTATGTATGTATGTATGTATGTATGTATGTATGTATGTATGTATGTATCAGGGAGGTGAGATGCAGGAGGCAAGCTCACCTTTGGGCAGTCCAAGGCTGCAGCCTGGCAGAGACCAGCCATCCCCTGTCTTTCAAGACAGAACCAGCCCGACAAGCAATGCTGCTTGCATGAGCCTGGCTGAACTCAGCCTGGGACAGCAGCCTAGACCTGCAGGTTGCAATGCATGAACTGCAAGATACACAGCAATTGTTATGCACAAAGGAGCGACATGTGCAGCTTTTTGACAGTGAATAATGCTGAATTGGCCGTGTTGCAAAACCTGTTGCAATGTGTGTGCGTGTGTGTGTGCGCGCACACAAATGTGTGCATGCAGTGCTCATCAGGGTTTGACATTGTGTTTGCACATGACAGACACTCACTTGGGCTCAAAGCATCACCTTGCTATGATACGAGGTGGCACTTGCCACACTTCATCAATTTTCCTTCACAACCATAAAGTCCTGACTGCAGTCAAGCAATGGCTTGGTAAATGTCACTTTGCATGCACATGTACATGACACAGACTGGTTGGGGGTGTCTACATGAAGCCATGCTGGTTTTGATTGTGCAGGACACGCCTCGCACAGGCTCAAATCTGCACCAACTGGCACAAATCAGCAATATCAGCAACGGCAGCAGGGTGGGCAAGAAGTCCCCCCACAGGTGCATATCATCGCCTGATGCAGGCTGCTTGTTTGCCCATAGATTTACCTGTGCTACTTGTCAATGGAGCACCTTGCAAGGGCTAGCCAGCTGTGTTTCTATAGCGGTCTCTGTCTGTCGCCCATGTATCGGCTTGCTATATGGGTTGGTGTTTGCGCAGTGCAGTCAGTGCATAGGGTATCTAAGCTATTTCCATAGAAGGCTTTTGTTACACAGCTTACAGTACATATCTGACTGATTGCACTACAGTCATAGGGACCGCCGTACTGTTCACCTGGAGCAAGCCAATGCAATATTGCTGACACAGCTTTCAAATGCTTGTGCTAAAATTTTGCAACCAGTTAAGCCGCTGTGGTCAGCTAGGACTGACTGAGACCAAGAGGCCATCTGGTGCAGGTGAGGCACTTTGCAGCGCACTATGCTGGAGATGAGGGCCTTGCTCGCCCCTTCTCGGCTATGCCCTCTGACCGTAACTTGGCGTGGGGTGACCAGCCTTCCTCCGCAGACAGGCCAGCCATGAGACACAGGCCAGAGTCTGGCCAGCCGGCTGCTGTCCCGGCAGCTGCCACTAGGCAGGTTAGTAATGTTGCTTTTGCAGATGCTTCCAGTGTGTGGTGGTGTTGGCATGGAATCCAATGTGTGCTTCGCTTCCTGTGACATGAGCCCTTTGTGCTGCAGCATGGCGCTTGCAAGCTATGCATGCCTAGTCAATAACCTTCACTTCCATATTTGTGCACAATTGTATCACAGGAAAGGTATTGTGTGCCTTGGATCACAAGGAAGCGAGGCACATGCATGAGCTAGTTATAGTGTGACACAGGCATGGCAAGCAGAGTCTGTTGGTGAGGCACACAATGAGCGCACATGGTCAGCCCCAGCGCAGAGCAATACACGGCAGTGGAACATGGTTGGAGATGCTGCTCAGCATGATGGCGGTATGGCAGCACCTCGAGGCATGGCATGGCCAGCCTTGCAAGAGGGCGCTGACAGGCAGCAGTCCAATGCAGTCCCTTCAGCGGTGCAGCAGAGAGCTGCGCAGTACGCTGGGGATGAGGGCTTGGCTCGCCCCCCTACCAGACCCCCTTCTGACTGGCGCTCTAGGCAACATCAGCCTCATGCTGATGACACACCAACCACTGGCGAGCAGCCCAGTCAGAGCTTTCACAGGTTAAAATGGCATGCATGTCTACCACTGTGCATGGTTCACAAATAGCTGCAGCTTATGAAGGATGACTCAGTGACAAAGACATGAGCATGACTGTTGTTTGTCTGAGGGGCACCGATTGGTGTGTGTATCTGGTGCATTGTGGCTACCAAGGGGTGTGCACTATGACGTCTGCTGCCGCATGCTCTGTCCCAAAAGGCTTTCAAGCGTAAATACATTGTGTGGTGCCCCCTTAGGGTCACGGAGCAGGCTGTGTGGCGCTGCCTGCAGCAAGCAGGCCTCCTAGATCAAAATTCTGGGCAAAGTGCCCTTGGGACTGAGACCACCGTGTCCCACAGGTGCCCAATGCAGTTTGTCGCAATTGTTGTGTGGCTGTGCAACCACAGCATAAAACTTTACTTGCTTATTGAAAAGCCAGAGCCTCACAGGCTAAGCTGCATCCTGCCATTTGCCCAACGCATGTTTGCATTGCATTCATCCTGATATATAAGTGAATCCAAGCACATTGTGCTGTTCAGGCCTATGGCGAAAGACTCCAGACGGGCAGTCAAGAGAAATGTGGTCAGCAAGTCAACAAAGGTGAGATGGCTGTAGGCGGCTTTTGCCCTTTCCTGCGTAACTTTGGTGGCCTTCATGTCATCAAAGGTCCCTAACTCCAATACAGTCTGCGGCTGTGTGCCACACGATGTTGTTTTGCAGGAGAAAAAAGCATCAAAGTCAGCTTCCCATGACAGGTCCAGAGTCATCATGGTGTAGTTGGAGATAATATGACATCATCCACGTCGTAGTTTATGAAGGCACTGGAGGTACATTAGGCAAGACTCAAATAATGGTTCTAGTCATTCTAAGAGTGCTGGCAGCAATAGCATATTGTGACTTGCTGCTGTTGATGGCACTGAAATTGTGCAGCTTGCTGTTTGCACTCTAGCATACTTATGCTTGAAGTGTAATCCAAAGTGAGACATGATGTGCATCTGACCATGTCAAATGGATAAGCCTACGATGTCCTGCAAATCACATGATATGACACCATCTGACAGTGTCCTGACTGTTGAACAGCCACAAAATCCCTCCTGGTTCAATTCAAAGACAAATGGTTCATTCAGCTGGGTGCTTCATTCATTATTTTCAGTACTCTGTGTGTACGAGAGCTCTGACTCAGGCTCCGATGCCTGTGGACCCATAGCCGCCTGCTCCCCGAACAGTGTTGCTCAACTCCTGTACTGCCTCTACCTCAGGTGTTACTATCCGTTCTAAGATCAGCTGTGCTATCCTGTCCCCAACCTTGACTGCACCAGCCAATGCATGACGTAAGTCATGCAAGATTGCGAGTGTCAACCAAGGGGACTAGCATATGCTGTATACCTTTGAAATCCTCGGGACCGTGATTAAACAATACAACCCCAACTGGTCCTCTGTAGTCCTCATCAATCACTCCTGCTGCAGTGTCTATGAAATGCTTGACTGCAAGCCCAGACCTGGGGGCGACTCGGGCATAAGTGTTTGGAGGGATTGCAATGGACAAATCAGTTGGGACGACAGCTTTTCCCCTTGCAGGTACTACACAGTCCTGTGCACTGCATGAATAATTAGCTCCGTCAGCTCACACTCAGCAAGTCAATCACGGCAATCAAAAGTGTGTGTGATCGTATTGCTTGCCTGGCCAGATCATAGCCAGCAGCCTTTGCGGAGCCTCTCTTTGGCAGCGTCGCGGCAGCACTGAGCAGCTTCACTTGAAGTGTGCTGATGGCCTCAGTCTTCTGAGATTTGAAGGCGGGCTCACTGACAGTGTTCTCATTGTGCAGCTCGGCAAACGCTGGCATTTTTGCTACGGCCAAGATGGAAGGCTTGGCCGCACGTAATAATGCTTTCGAGCAGGGAAGGTTTGCTCGACGACAGATCACAGTCGTTGCCAGGGCTCGAAGTATGATCTCGCTGGATGTAAATCGAGCTCGTATTGGCAACAACTTGCGCGGGCTTGAGTCAAACGTTGCTTCACACACACGCGCGAGCTGAAACGGAGCTACAGATTTGAAGTTCAAGTCGACGTGCACATTACCGTGCTGGTTCCGGAGCAGCAAAGAGTCAAATTTCAGTGATGACATTGCGAAGCAGCTCAGCACAATGATTCTTTCACTTCACAAGCTGCTTGTCATAACTACATGCATGCTATGCTAACTCATGCTCTTAATCAAGGCATTTCACCAGCCTGAAGCCCTGCAGACCAGGTTCGTCAGTGCATTGCTTAAACTGATTCTTGGACCCATGCTACTAAAATATCTTTGTGAAAGCATCAGTGTTGAAACAAGCAGAATCAAGACTAACACGACTACAATAGCGCAAGACAGCAGGTATACAGGACGTGTCCCCATGCAACTAGCAAGACATTGTATATGTCCATGACATGTCCTGGCCAGAATCTCATGAAATGAGGTTGCGGTTATGAGAATACTTTATCCAATGACAGCTTTGCAAATTCTGAGATACGTTGACAGCCCTGCCTAGCTAGCTCCAGCATTGTCAGGTATTCTTGAACGTCTAGACAGCCATGAACAGAAGATATCAACACTCCTTGGGATGTGACCACTTTACGGGCTTGCTCTGTCAACTCTCCCGCTGCACAGAAAGCAAAGCATCCAAATGCCTGAGCCCCCTGCATGAACAATAGCCAATGCATCTGATGCTGCTCTGGCAAATTGCATCCTTACATGCATCCGTCTGCCAAGTCATGCGTGATGTGTAGCAGAAAGCTGCGTTACAGAACAAATGTCACTGTACAGCTGACAAGGGTAGCACATTGACACACCTGCTCTTCTGAAGTGTCTGGATCCAGTAGTAGGCTGCCTGTGCTATCCACTGCACAACTCACTGATGCTGCAGAAACACAGCAAGCTGTTTTGGCTTTGTTGCAAGTTGGTGCCTGTTCATGCATGTCCACCTACCTGGCTGACTGGCTTAGCTGAACTAGCAATCATTAAATATACAAATACAGTCAAGAGAAATGAACAAACTATCACATAAATGCTAAAGCTTGCTAAGGTTTTTTGCTGTTTAGTCAGAAGAAATGTACAGACTATCAGACAAATGATAAAGCTTACCAAACATGTTGTGAAGGAGCACACCAGCATCAATCAGAGCTGCACATGTTGCATTGAGCGCACAGGACAGCACAGATCCGCCATCACGTACAACCTGCAGTAGCAGCAGACACAACTCTTCAGTCTGTGAGATGCAAACAGCCATAGGCTGTACTGGTGGTGCTGCATTGATGGAGGTGAAGTACGGCACTAGTAGGCTGTTTTGTAGCATATGTGGAAGCAGGGGATCAGCAGTGGCCAGACCTGAATGATGACTTGCACTGCTGTTCTGGGATGCAATGATGCCGCAAAAACGCCCTGAACTGCCTTTCTTATCAACTTTTGATACTGATTTTCTGTTCCCCCTGCAAACAGGTACAATAAGGCATGGCCTGACGAGTGCACTCTCCGAATCATATGGCCAAAATGGCATGTTTAGAAACACAAGACATCAAGTTCAGCATTCCAAATTGTCAGCTGCATTGACAGCAGGATAGGACCACCGCAACACATGTGACAAGGTACACAGATCACTGATTGCACAACCAGCAATGTTGCCACCATAGTGATCCAGGGGCTATGAGAAGCAGGCAGTGCCACCATGTAGGCAAAATCATCACCCTGTGCCCTGTTCAATGAAAGAAGATTGGGATCCTGGAGCATACCTGGTGCGTTGTATCTATACATGCCAGACTTTGGCTTGAATGTTACTTCTACAACGGCTTGTTCTGAGTCCTCCTTTCTGCCCAAGGTGGTCCTTGGGCCATAAACAGCTGCTAGGACGCTTGTCTTGTCTTGACTCCATCGTGCTGAGCCATCCGCACGTTGCAGCAGACCTCGCTCACAAAGCAGGGTTCTGCATAGGGCGCGTGGAGGTTTTAAACTGCGTCGACGAGCAGCGCGGCCTTACTGTAAAAAAGCCCAAACCTAATCTGCAAATTTGTTCGCCCGTCTGCTCTGCTGGCTGCAGAGCCCGGTCCGGGACCCGCTTCCATAACTGCTCTCAGTTCCGAAAGCTTGCGGGAGAAGCTCCGCCGACAAACGGAAAAAAGTGACAAGGTCTCTGGTCAAGATGCCTCTGACAGGAGCTTCCGTGAGGCCGCGAAGCGCACCTTTCAGAGGCGGCTAGGCCGGCAGATGCACTGCAGTGGTGTTGCAAACCTCTGTTGCTGGCCGCTTTCCCGCAAGCAAAAAGCACGGACTTGTGAGTGTGTGCAAACTTTGCAATCAGCACAGCTGCTCTTGAATTTTGGGATTAAAAGTCAAGGGTCAAGCTCAAAGCCTGGTCATGCAGGCAGGAAATGCTGTGCAACAAGGTCCCTGTAGATCACAGCATGTTGCACAGCAGCAAGCAGAAGATGTCACTTGTCAGTCTGCAAGCAGCTGTTAGACATGCCATGTGCGATGCAGCCCTTCTGAGGATGCTTAAGCAGATGCGGTGGGGAACAAATTCGTTGCAGCATTGTTCATTGTAACAAAGCTTCAGATGACCTGATCAGTCATGACCACAACCTATTGACATACCCTGTCAGAACACTTTCGTAGCACAGTTGCTGGCGTGTGATGCTTGTCAAAGAATTGCAGAACATAGTACACATCTGTAGCAACCTAGTCCACAGCTTTTATGTGGCATCATCTACAAAGCAAGACCCAAAAGCATAGTACTTGTTGATGGAAGCTTGGATCTCTTGACACAGGAGCCTGATGACACTGCGCGTTTGCTCGTCAATGGTGTTGTCATCAACCTTCCTGTGACACAAAATCCCATAGAGTCAAGAGTGTGATCAATATGCGCCACAAAAAGCTAAGAGGCGATGTGCAATAAACCAACACATGCATGCTTGCCTGATCACAAAGTGCTTGCCCATAATCTCTTCTGCGTTCCCTTCCATTTGTGGGAAGCCATCAGCAGCCTTGCCTACCCAGTCGTACTTGTATACGACCTCCTCATCAAAGCTGACAGAGATGTCAGTTAGAGTGACACCATCCCTTGTTATGCTGGTCACAAATCCCCAAGGAATGCCTTCCCGCTGAGTGCGTAACACCTGGATGATGCAACGATTTGTATACGCATGCGATGTCCCTGAAGTCTTTGGCTCTCAGGTATCATGCATCATGGGCTTGCTAACTTACCTTGCAAGGCAGCCCAAACTTTCTGACACTCTCCTCCTGTACCTCAGTGTATGCCCACCGTAACAGCTGATCCATCAAGTCTTGTCTCGGAATGAATGCTGGGATTTCGGTCATAGCAATCAACTTGCCAACTTCTGCTGTCGCGGCTGCCTGTACCGCCCATGCCTGTGCTTTGCTTTGTCTCAGTGGCTTCCTGACTTGAGGAACAGGTCTCAGGGGTCTGCTCTGTTGCTGAGGTTTCAGAGAGATGCGGTTGCAGACCCGTTGACTTGACGCAAAGGGCGTCTGCGCAAGAAGCCCACAACTACAGTGAGCCATATCGCAACAGATCTATGGCAGGCGGCTTAACAAATTAAGCCGATGAACAGCTGTATGTGTTAGCAGGCACCAACAGGACCTTTCTGTTTGGACAGTCCTTATGTGAAAAAGGTATGCGCGCAAGGAAATGCGCAAGAATGGCTGTCGCAGAAATGAATCTCGGCAAGCGTTTTCGTTCCCTGGAGGAGCGTAACGCTCACCTCGCTCTCGCCTATGCCTTTGCGAAAACAGCAATTGAACAAGCGTGATGGTGAAGTCGAGAGCAGGCAGCACGAATGGTAAGGACCGCCGTGCCTCATGCACAGCGACATCGGTCCACGTGAAATACTTGACGTATGGCTGATACTGTTGACACTGCGCATCTTTGATAAGGATCACTGGACTGTTCAGGCAGGCTTCCGAATGTTGCTCAGAAGCAGAATTTACAATCTGTGCCACTTCTACAGCAAGACATTTTCCAGGTGAGGCAAATACAAAACAGAGACTATGACAGCCAGTGTATTGTGTTGAGCTAAAGCAAGTGAGTGGTGAGCTGTCATACAAGTGAGCCCAAACCCCTGGCAGGTCCACAACATCTCATGCCGCCATGTTATGCATGCCAACAGGTGGACGGAGTGCTGAGTGAGCTTGAGGCAGCAAGATTCATAGAAACAGCTGAGAGACTAGGCTTGGAGCACCAGGGCAGTCGAGGTGCTGCACACGGCGAGGTACATAATGATGTCAGCTTTTGCCTTGATTGTGCCAAACCTGATGGATACCATATGCTGGTGGTCAGTCGCAATGATGCTTTCAGCTTTGCAGTCAACACTCACTTGTTACAGGCCCATCGGGATAATGAGCGCATTGCATTCCAAGATGAGGCATTTGCCAAGCACCTGTGGCAGATGTCCGGTCTTGCAGATGTCTTCAGGCAAATGGATCTAGACAACCAAACTGCAATTGGACTGAATCCAAACATACGCCTATACAAGTAAGCCATATGGTTCATGTCCCAGCTGTCATCATGCGTTCCAGTTGCCATGCTGCCTTTCCATGCTCACGCTGCACAATCCTGGCAACCTCACTGGTCAATGCCTGCATCACTATTCACAAGAAAGCAGATGACCGGTCAAGCTGATCAGTGCATAACCTGTGGGCTGCTACACACCTGCAGATATGGCCCAGGCCAGAGCTTTGGCAAGCATGTGGATGATTCTGTTGACATTGGAGATGGCATGTACACTGAGTATACCTTGCTCATATATCTAAGTGGCTCTGGTTCTCCAGCTGCAAAAGGCAAGCAGAAAGGTGTCACAAAACCCAGTCCTGGTCTGCTGGGAGGAGAAACCATCTTCTATGGTAACACCACCTCTTGGGTTCTCAGCAATTCAATACATTTCTACATCCACAAAGCCTACACAGAACTGACTCACGTAATGCTGGCAAAAGGCTGTGTCTCAAGTGCTGCTTGATAGCTGCTTTGCAAGCTTGTGTACCCTGTGGTAATGCAATGTCTTGCTTATGGTGATTTACAGTCTTGTTGTGTAGCATAGATCATGTAGATATAGCTCATGCAAAGGGTCAGCATCATCATAAGTCCACGTCAAATGACTCCTGACTCACAGCCCTTTAGGTTTGTTTACATGTCAGCATGTGATGATGACCTTGATTTGCAGGGCACAGAGGCAAAGTGGTCGCCACAGTGGTGCCCAAGGCTGGCCGAGCTTTGCTCCACCGGCATGGTGATGCATGTCTTGAACATGAATCTGCACCTGTCAAAGCAGGTCTCAAGTACATTTTGCGGAGTGATGTTTGCTTTACTGATAGTTAACATACAGCAGTTCTGTAAAGCGATGCTTGCATGCAGTGTACTTCTTGTGGTAGGCCCGGACAGGGTCATCAAATTTGTGACTGCATGTCACCTTTGCATCAAGCTGCAGTGGGGATATGGCATGGCTGCAGTGCAAGCGGCCTTGGGTTACATTGTGACCATTACAAGTACAGTGCCTGCTCATGGGCAGCAGGAAAGCCTATTGGCCTTGTCAGAACCAAAATGTAAAAAAAATCACTCATGCAAAGGTTACGTTTTCTCTGCTGAGAGGCAGACCCATCTCGCTTTTATCCAGAAACGGTAGCTAAAGCACTAGCTAAGGCGCTTGCCACAGTTGTTGCAACAGCTGTCGACACAGCAGTGCTGGACGCACCGGCACTTCCACCTGCAGAATCATCATTGTAGTTGCCTACTACGAGCCATATAGTGCAATGCTTTGATTCCTATCAATCTCACAAGACATGCCTGGCCTCATCAACACGATATGTCCAGTCAGAGTACTGACATCACAGTCCTGACAACATGCTCTTGGCTTGAAGAAGTATGCCATGCATTCCAATCTCACTTTGTAACTTTGCCTGTTATCAGCAAGGCAGATGTCAATCAGACAAGCCTTCCAAGAACTCTTAGCAGTCAATGTCAGACAGGCAGGCAGGGAAAGCAATCAATGCCTGCCTGAACAGCTTACCATTGGCAGCTGTTGCAGAAGCCTGGGCTTTGGCTACTGCCACCTTGATGCTGTTTGTCAGACTAGTTGAACTGGCTGCCGCAACTGCTTGTGCATTGTCTGCATCACCACACAACAAGGACTGAACAGGGTAAGAGACAAGATAATGACAGGGATGCTACCTGGCATGCAAAACCATACGTGGCATAGCATGCTTTTGAGGTTGCCTTGGAATGTGTACAGCACCAGGTTTTGCCCAAGTATACAGATGCGTGTATATAGCTAGCAGGATATTTGATAACTGCTGTCACAGATCTGTGATGCTTCTTTGCCCAATGTCACACAGAGATGATGTGCCCAACAGCAAGAACATTCCCTTCTACAGCCCTAATAAAAAGGGGCAGCACTCACTGTTGGAAGCCTTGGCGACAGCGGTTGCAATGGCCTGGGCAGTTGCACTAGCCACAGCGCTGGAGGCAGCAGAAGCATCAGCACTGCCAAAAGAGCCCTGACCTGTGGCACACTGCAGTGTCAGCTGTCAGCACTGGTACACATGCTGAAGGCTTTGCAGAGACCAGCATGGATATCAACATTTAGCCCACCTGAGGTGGTGACTTTGGCAGTTGCTGACGCAATTGCTGTGGCGACAGCCTGTGCAATGGTTGTAGCAGCTGCCTGAGCTGCAGCTTGGGCCGATGTGCCGCCTTGGACCTGTGCATACATATCATCAACGCCTAGGAATGCCCAAGCTTCCTTGACAGGTCAGTAGTCATGCAAGAGCATCAACATTCGGCTGCTTGATTGTGTTTCCTGACCACTCAAGATGGAGTTTGAGGAGTAGGACGATTGCCTTCAGGCCAAAAGTCAAGAGCAGTAAAGCCATTCCAGTGTAAGCTGTCTGCAAAAATGTTTACAGCAACCCTATGTGGCAGCATTGAGTGTGGTGTGAGAGGCTTACAGCTGAAAAGGCTTGAGCCACTGCAGTAGAGGTGACACTGGAGGCTTGACTGATGGACTGAGAGTTTGCGCTGGCCACTGATGTCACCTGGCCTGCAAACATACACAACCAGTTTCCTCTGCCTTGCAGCGCCATCAACTTGATGAGTTATGGACTTAGTTGCAGTGTTGCTGCATGCATGCAGCAAGATGATGTAATCTGCAACAGGATTGCAGCTGAGTATGGCTTTGCATTAATGCCAAACTGTAATTGCACATAGTGTTACAAATGGTCAGGGGAAGGCGCAGCAGCAGCATAGCTACAGAAGCATACTATTGGCCCCATTGGCAAGAGCATTTGCCACTGCATTAGTGTTGCCAGAGTTGGCACCACCAAGAACCTGCAGTGATCATGAGCCATGACTTCAAGATGCTGCACCAGGCTATATGTCTGCAGCATCATGCAGTGCAGGCTTCAGTCAATGCGCAGCAGCAGAGCAGGCTTGTCATCATGCAATTCTGTGTTGCAAACACAACAAAAACTGTACTGTGACCATAGGCAACTCTTCCATCCGACTATATAGTTATATATTCCAAGCATGGGGCTGTTCCACAAGAAAAATACCTGAGATGCTGGAGCACTGCTGCCAGTCTGCATGACAACAACTTTGTCAGCACCAAAGATGACAGCTGAGATTTTGAATTCAAGCAATCCATCATCAACAACAGGCAGATAAGCAGCGGGCTTGACCTCACCACTTGAGCAACGGCCTGGCTGATGGCAGTTGATGGAGCGCCTTGGCTCAAGGCCATTGAAACAGCATTTGCACTGGCAGTTGAGTTACCCTGCATGCACACATGCAGCATGAAGCATTGGTCACAGTCTGCTGCATGACAGCAGCCAGCAGATACCCCTGCGTGCATCTTGATGATCCTCTGCCAGCAATGTTCAAGGCGAATGCTACCAATGCCTCCCTTGATGCTGGTGAGCAAACTAACCTAGGTGCATGCTTGCTTTAAGTGGTCTGCTTTAACAGATGTGCATACCTGGGAAGATGCTGTTGCTAGAGCAGTTGCAATGGCGGTCGCGCCCGATGAGCCCTGCGTCGCTGCCTGAGCGATTGCAGTTGCTGCACTTTGGGTGTTGCCCGAAGATAGTAGGTTGAAGATGTAAGCCGCTAGCTGGGTGGGGTCGGTTGGAATTTGCTGCAGGGTGCGGCCCACGCGAATATTTTTCGACTTATCGTCACGTAACGACGATCCTGCACATGGCAAGAGCCTTTGACATGAAGGGGCGGATTTGCAAACCAAAGTGTGGCTGTCAGGCACCATTTGATGCACCACAGCAAGAAAGTTTGCCGTGCCCGATGGATTCGAGCGTGATGCAAACACTGAACGAAAGCATGAACAAGGTATGCATAAGATGAATGCTGGCGGTGAGCTAGCTCAGCATACCGGAACGGCCGTCTTGAAGCTCTCTGGCGGAGGTTTGCAAAGCGGTACCAATAAGGAACGCAATCAGAATGCACACACAGCTGCTCGTTTTCATCCTGTTGCGTAGGGTTGAATGCTGTTCTGTTCCAGTGGGCTTGTGGATGATCTGCTTGCGAATATGCAGCAGCTAAAGCACAGGAGAAGGGCGGTGCCAGGGAAGCTCTACGGAGTCCAGGTGGTGGCAGAGCTGCGCCTTGCTGCCCAGATGCCACTCATGGCATGCAGCACGTCGTGCGATGCGTGTTGATGCGGCTTTCTTGGATAGTACGAGGATAGTACGAGGATAGTACGAGGAAGAATGTGAAACGTGGTGAATGGAGCATTGAAGAAGACGGGGCCTGTCACGCGTTTGAAGGTCAGGGTGGCTCTGCAAGCTGTCAGTAGGTCGCAAACAGATCTATTCACTCTAGCTCCAACTATTTGCTTGTCAGTGTCAGCAGCCTAGCCCTTTAAGGACTGCTGTAGCGGGATGTTGAGTATCTGCAATCAATGGATAAGCACATGTGTAAGTGTCTATGAGAGATTGTGGAGGAGACCTTCCAATAACATTCAGGATCTTCTACAGATTGACATCATTGTGTGTGCTCAAGATATGGTCCGCAGCAGCAGCAACAAATACAATGTGCCAGCTCCGAAACCAGCATGCACAGCATATGCCGGTAATGTCAAGCATGAGCTGCATACTGACATGCAAATGCACTGCGTGAGAAGCGGAGCTACTCTCTTTGGGAGAGTTCTTGTCGCCCAAACAGCCACCTGTAAAACGCCTATCGTATATCGGCACAGCAACTTTGCGAAGCGTGCTGCTCCAGGTACGGAATTACTGATGACACTGGCAGTGCGCACCAGCTTTAAACATGCGAGTCACGTTCCGAACGGTCTCACGCAGATTCCTATCGCCGAAGTATAAGAGCAATGGCGACGAAGGCCGAACTGGAGACTGTTCCGGCAAGCATCAGCCCTGCATTGAAGCATGCATGCTCTGCAAGCGCAGCATCTCTAGTCCCATTATGACCTGCAGTTGCTGTTGCTGCATTCCTATCTATTTTCCTGCATAGTCATGAGAGGTTCAGAGATCATGACCATGTTTGACTTAAAAGTCTTAGACAGACTTTGTTGACGCATGCAGGGGGTGTCACAGCCTGACCCTGCCACCAAGGACTTCATATTCCAGCAGGTGATCTCTGACAGCCAGGCAATGAAAGCCTTATTCATGTGTGCAAGCTGAGACTGTGCTGGTGCTGCAGACAATGTACCGGATCAAAGACCCCAAAAAGTCTTTGGACTTCTACACACGCATCATTGGCTTCAGGTAACAGTGTTTGGTTGCACTTCTGTGATGACAGCATTGCTGACCCCCTCTGTTGTGCTGCCATCATAGCAGATGCAGCACTGTGAATTGTAGGCTCCATAGATCTGCAATGGGTTTGACGTATGTCACGATGGTATTTTTACCATTTCTGTATTTTGCATGGTCAGGCTTATTGAGAAGCTAGACTTTCCAGACAGCAAGTTCACACTGTATTTCCTGGGTTACCACGAGGCCAAAGACATTCCTGAGGACAGGAAAGAAAGGGTGCGCAAATTTGCTGCTTTGGCACAGCTTGTCAAGGCAATATATCATGCCAATATCACTTTCAGGGAAACTAGCCCAAGTTGATGTAACTTGTGTGTTGCAGGTGAACTGGATGTTTCAACAGCCAGCCACATTGGAGCTGACACACAACTGGGGTACAGAATCTGACCCGGAAGCAAAGATGCACAACGGCAATGACAAGCCGCAGGGCTATGGTCACATCGGGTAGGCCTCTGTCAATGTCTGCAAAATGAGTTGGCTATCAAAGCCCAGCAAAACCAGCTGTGATATGGCATAGCTTGTATGCAGGTTTCATGTGCCAGATGTAGATAAGGCTTGTGCAAGGTTTGAAGAGCTTGGGGTTGAGTTTGTCAAGAAGCCTGATGCAGGAAACATGAAGGGCCTAGCATTTATTAAGGTAAGGCCCAGGCCGTGAAGCTTTTGCTGCTTATGCACCAAGCACTGCCAGAGCATTATGCAGCAACTACATGTGGCATGCAGGACCCAGATGGTTACTGGATAGAAATATTGAATGGCAAGAACTCCACGAAGCTGGTGTAGAAGGGGCGTCTCCACAAAGTGTTTGCAGCACATGAATTGTTTCAGCATCAACACAGCCAGCAGCTTAGCTACCACCTCACTTGTCCGCTAGTTTGTGCATCTTCCGTACACTCACGCAATTTTGACAAATCCATCTCATCAGATCACGCAGAGAAACTTTAAGTGCAACATCTGGAGAGGTTCATGACTGACCATTGCATGGCAAACAATGTTTGGCCCGCATTCAACCTCCAGCACTTGCTGTAGTGTGATGCACCATTGAAATTTTGGCAAGCATGTGAGGACAGGGTGGCGCCAGCTGGCTTGAAAGGGTGCCCCAGGACACATGTGCTTGGCAGACATAGATTTGCCAGTCAGTGATGATTTGTCATGTCAGCACACAAGATCTAGTCCACTCACACCAAGTAAGCAATCAGCCAAGCAAAACAACAACGTGACCCAAACAAACAAACAAACATGGATCTGAACCCTAAACCAATACATGAGACATCTAACACTGGAATCAAATGAGGTTTGGCTTGCACAGTCATGACAGGTTTGCCTCAGCCATGTACACCATTATCGCCATGCAGATTGGGATGCCATCTGATGATGCTCTTTGTTTTGCTGCTGCATGTCAGGCCCTACAACCATGGGGGACAAAGGCTGCTGCATGGTCTCTGTGTATGATACGCTGTATGGGCCTTCATGATGCGAATGCATTACATGTGATCCTTCTCCACTGGGTCCTGCATTGGGCAGAGCGCTGTTGTCAGGAAACAGCAGTACCATTCCATGCAGCAATGGACTTACACTTGAGCCTTGTCTTGTGCCATCCACTGGGGCGCAAAATTACCATGCACATGCCTCAGTGCACACCACGACAGCAGGATGTTGACTTGTTGCAGACCCTAATGCTCCAGCACCGCACGTCATAGCGTTGATCATTTCGCACAGGTGTCGGCAGTGTAAAGCAGAACCAATTGAAAGGCAGTTTGCAATGTTTCTGCAAAGCCTCACCTGCAAGATGTGGCTGCAGAGCACCTTGATGTTGCAAAGCATCCTGGTGCTGTAAAGAGTCAGCATCAGCAGACATGTCTTGAGCAGACATGCCAGGAGCAGCTCGCACTGCAGCATCACCCCAGTACACATTGCCAGATGGGACGGCGTGCATTGCCGCAGTCACTGCATCAGTCAGTGCTCCAGAGCCAAGCAGCATCTGAGGGTTGGCATCTGCCATACCCATCTGCACCTGTTGCTGCATGCTGTCAGCCACCTGCAGATACAGCAATTGCAGCAGTCAAGAGACAACAGCAGCACCAATGACTTGCAGCGCAGCATGACTCATCAAGATCATCCCAGCAATGCTGTCATGTCTTGGAATGAGGCATTGCAGGAGGGACCTGCAGCTATGCTTCATCAGCATCAGCATGTACAGGAGACGTCTGGTCATATGCCACAAGGCTTCTGCACAGTGTCAATGCGATATACTGCAAATTGCACAGGGGTACTGGGACGTTGGCCAAGAGCTCACTGCGAGTTGAAGATGTTGGCGATCCCCACTTTGCCTGTTCTTGCTGCCCTTTGGACGCCCTCGCTGCTTCTTGCTTGCTGGATCATCAATGTCACCTGCACGCGCAGGCAGCAGCTCATGCTCTGACAGAGATAGACCAGCACTCCAGCACTCACTTGCAGTAACAATGCTATTACACAACAGGCCATGCAAAAGAAAGAAACAGTGCAATTCTTGATTCCTTCCAGGTCACACATCTTGCTCAAGACAGCTTCTGCACCATCTGCTCTGTTCTGCCAACTGCTTGTGCCTATGTACTGCAGGTGTGCTTGAAGGTTGGAGCTCAGCTGAGATGACTTAGACCACCAGTAAGAGTGCTTCATACCATCATCACGAGGCCTGTTTCTGCTGCCAGGTGGTCTGCCCCTCCTCTTCTGTCCAGAAGCAATGGAGGCCTGCAAGCTCTCCTCATCTTCCACCATCTTCTGCTCAGCGCGCTGCTTCAGCAATGCCATGGCAGCTTGCTGCTGACCAGCTGTCAAGCCCTGCTGTGCCAAGCTCTCCATGGCCAAGGTACGCTTGTTCTTGCTACCTGGGGGCCGTCCCCGCCTGCCTGGTACCTTCTCATGAGGCCCTGCATTCCAGCAACTGTGTTTATGAAAGACAATGCAGTACCAAGACCTGCCAGCCTCTCAACATTCCTGGGAGATGCTGGCAGGCTGTGTTTGTCAGGTGTGCAATGGTGCAGTGCAGCATCTTATGCACGCACCTCTCACAACCTGCAACTTGCCTGCTCTTGACTTTGCACTGCAATCAGCGGGTCGCCCACTCATGATAGCCTAAGTGAAGCACCATCGACAAATATGCGCAGCATTTGAATGCCACATATCAGTGGGTTGGCAGGGGCATGCAGCAGGAAGGTCGCACTTGGAGCAGCTTCAAGGATCCCAGAGGCAGCAGCAGCTACAGTGACGGCCTCCTCTGGAATGGGGTCAACAGTCGGAATCACTGGCTGTAACTCTGTGCCTTCTGCCTTCAGTTGGATAGCCTCTAAGGTCTTCTTGTTCTTGCTTCCAGGGGGCCGGCCTCGCTTCTTGGCTGGTGCTGGCGCTAGCAAGGGGTGATTCTCCATAGCCTCCATGTTGTCTGGGTCATCTGTAAGCAGCCCTGCTTCCTTCAGCAGAGTCTTCCTGTTCTTGCTGCCTGGCGGACGTCCACGAGGTCTGCAGAGGCACACAACAGTGTCAGTATGAAGACGCATGCTGTCGATGCTGTTGGTTGTTGCAGACTGTGCTGTTACTGATACTTCCTACATTAGCGCTGAGCTCTCATAGCACTCACACTGATGGCTCTCACTACCAACGCGCGACTTCCATACAAGTGCACTGGACAATCCATGTTTGTGAGGATACACTGGAAGATCAGCATACAAACAAATGCAAAGACACATTTGTATAGCCCAAACGCAGTCAGGCTTGCCATTGTGACAGCCTGATGGTGCCATGGATGCTGGTGGCAAGGCATATTTGGTACAAACAGGTCATCTGTCAAGTCTGTAAACTGCATTCTGCCTACTTGTTCACGATCAGGCACTTGTGAGCAAAACGCAGATGGGGTGGTACGCACTTCTTGGAGTTGTCTCCTGGTGACAGGGCACCATCTGGAGAATTGGGCGGAAAGTCTGAGCCGGAACCTGAGTGATGCTGAGGTCCCATTGAGGCTCCTTCCATATGTCCAGGATGCTGAGGTCCCATTGAGGCTCGTTCCATATGTCCAGGATGCTGAGGCTGCTCCATAGAAGGCTGAGCGTATGTGACCATACTGGGCTGAGGAAAGGGCAAAGCCACATTGTCATGCTTTTGCTCACCAACATCAGACAGCATTGGCGGTGCCTGCTGCTGCTGAATGTACATGGACACCTGTGGGTGGTACTGATCTGTCATGTGTGATGGATGCTGACCATTGTGTAGCATATGCTGTGTGTCTGGCTGACCATAGTCTGAGTCTGGTCCCATCTGATGGCCCTGGTGATGATGCAGGGCGGGCTGAAGAGATGAATGTGATGCATATGGCCCATCCATTGGCTGTGGTATGGAGTGGAGGTGGCCCTGAGCTTGCATCTCTGATGCACAGCACAAGTAACTTTGCAAAGCCTGCAAGGGATCAATAGTTCTGGTCAGGCTGCTGCATACCATTCGTCCTGCATATGAGCTAGATGGCAACGGCGAGCGAGTCACCGCAACGGCAACATACCAGTGAAGCTGACACAGTTGACTCGACATGTCAGCAACGTCTTTGACGCTGAACAAGCTGATGAAGGTGTTTTGGCTAGGCAGAACAAATTGCAAGCGTGCAGATACTATGTCAAGCCGGTCGAGCTGCCTGAAAGGTTCTACGTGCGTTTCACGAGTCGCAGCAGAGCTGCAGCTCTCGACGCAAGTCTTGTCACCCCGAGAGCTCAAGCCAAAACTCACCGGATACAGTCTGTGCAGCAGAGGCAGACGTAGGCAAATGCCAGCTTCGGAGCTTCACAGGCTGTCGGTCGGCCTGCACGCTGCTCTGGCTGTCCGGTCTGGTCTTCAACGCTTGAACGGTTTTATAAGCAAAGAATATGGCAAAGCGTCTGAGCAGAAAGAAAGCAAAAACTTTTATGCAGCCTTTCCCGCTGGAATTTCTGAGACGCCAGAAATGAATAATCTATTCCAATATCCATTTCCCGCTTCTGGAAATGACGTATATATTACTCTTGCTTTCATTCACATGACATGTCATGCGGCCTTTACAGGTTGTCAGACGTGGCATGCACGTCTATGTTCCCAAAAGCCATGCAAGGCTGGACTGTTTAACAAGACAAGATATAGCTAGCATGCATACGCCTTTGCGCAAGCAACAATTTGAGTCACAAGTGCACAAGTGGAAATAGCCAAACAGGAACCAAAAAGAAGGGCAGCCCAGGCTGTATGGCAACTTGGTGCCTCAGCTCAGGATTTGGTTCACCGCTACTAGCACATGAGCCACCAACTTAACCACCTGATGTCACCTGGCCCTTTCATGCCTAAAACTCAACTGCAGCCTACAGCCTGCGCAGTGACCAGCGGCTGTCTTCTGGTCTGTAAAAGCTGCTGTGAAGAGTGAAGCAAGCTGTCACATGCACACGTATTGGTGTAAAATCACTTTTTGTGTGCTTAGAATCGCAACATACCACCAGCAATACAACACAACACAAAACTGTTCCACTCCGCCAAAACTGCAACAACCGCATCAACAATTTATGTACTTAAGTCTGCAGTGACTAAATCTGCGGTGACATCTGGTGAGGCTTGACGGCAGCCACACGGGCTGCTGCTGCTGTCACCAGCCCTGGAGCCCACTCAATTTGACTGTTAAACAGCAAATAGTCAGAAAGTTCCTGCTCCGGATGCGCCAGCCACTCCACCACAAAGTGAGCTGAGGCACAGGGCACTTGAGCCTTCAACAACTGCTTCACTCCAGGGTCAGCAGCAGTCCTATCTGTGCTCATGATTGCCAAATGTGTGCCTCGTGCAATGGCTTTTGTCAGCGTGTTACAGGGCTTCTCACACTTTGTCACTGTCCCGCCACCACTCTGCATGCAGTCAGCTTTGTGTCATGCAGTGGGGTGATTACAGCTGGCAGGCCGCCAGAAAGGTTTAGCACCAGCCTCCAAAAATTTGTAACAGCTGTAGAGGGAGTAACAGCAGCGTTTCATGGATTGGCTGCAGTTTGCCAGAGGCTGCTAGCAGGGCCCATGGTGACTGCTGAACAATGTTCACCAGCTGCTCAGGGTTTGTGGCAGCTACTTGAAAGCAGCAGCTGCCGGGAAGATGCTGACAGGATTACAGCAGCAGAGAATCAGGAGCAAACAGGGTTTGTACCTGTATGATGGTGGCAACGTCATCCCTGGCTGGTCCTGGTGTGTCGCAGGCCCCATAAATCAGCACCTGCACTAGGTACAGAGCATTGACGGAGGAAGATGACACCACAGTGACACTCACACGCAATCCGAAGACAGACGGACTGCGAAGAGCGTTGACATGGCAAACTCGCCACATGCATACTAGCTCATGATGAACATGCTCACCAGGTTAAGAAGCAGCAGCACCAAACACATTGATTCATCAAATATGAAGCTCAAATTGCAGCGATAAGCAGCCTGTACACTGGTGGACATCCATCATACGAGTGCAGGTGAAAGCGTACTTGGAGTGAATCGAAGGCTCCAACGCCTTGCAAGGCACGCCTTTCCCTCCAGTGTCTGGGGGCATGTGCACTGATCAGCTCACTACCACCCTCAAATTCAAACTCGTCCTGCATTCAAATGGTCAGTTGCATGCTTAGCACGCTGAAACTAAATTGTGGAAACAGCCTGTGTCAATAGACATGGTCGAAAACAGGTGAGTGGCCTGCTTGTGTTGCAGACACAGAATGAGGTGATGCAGACCCTGAACCAACTGGATGCATGCTGGCAGTCAGTGAACAGCAATGACAGTTTATGTCTACCAGGTGGCTGTACTCACCGGCTCCATGAAGGCTTCAGCACTGGCACAGGCATCGACAAAGTCTGCATGCAGGATCCAGCAGCCTCCTGCCATGCCAGCTAGGCTCTTCACAGATCGCACCAAGTTAGGCAACACCACATGTGTTATGTTTGACTTCCATCTGCACAACATAGCACTTTGAATGCTCAAAGCGTGCTGCATATGCTATACAACCCCATGTTATGAGAGCATGCATACTGTGGCCTTTGTGGTCAAGCAAAGGAACAAGAGGCATGCTCCTGAGACCAAATTGCTGGCACAAGCTCCTACTGCCTTGCAAACAAAGTGTGCTGCTCAGGATATCGTAGACAGTGCTTTTATGCTCAAACCCAAAGGGTCGCAGCATATGCTGGCTCACCCTGGACACGACTTGTGGCTGAGACATGCCACACCAATCTTGGTCAGCTTGCTGTAAAACAATTTCTGGTCCCCGGTGTGCATGCTACCTAGAGCCAACACAGCTTTGGCTTTCTTCTTGCTAGTGCTCCAAGGGCTGTTCCCTGCATTGGCCCTTGCACCTGCTGGCACAGGTAACAGGACTTTGACCACTGCCATGCAAGCCATGCTCAGGGTGCTACATACATATGCTTACTTGCCAGTTGACTGTCTGTTGGAAAATGAACAGGGGAACTGCACAAAGGCGGCATGAAGTATGACACAACGTAGGCAAGTCAACTACCTGCTGGTGTGTTGCTCCTGATGGGCTCATCAGCTAGCACAGCCTCTTCATCATGCTGCGAGCTGTGCCTGTGTGCCCTCTTGCCCTTGCCTGCAGCTGCACTGGCTGCCTTTGCAGCTTTGCCCTTTGGAGCTGCTGGAGCGGCAGATGATGCCTTTGCACCCTTGCCCACTCGTGCAGCTGCCTGACGAGCTGACGGGAGCACAGCAGTAGCAGCTGCAGAAGCTCCGAGAGCATCAGAAGCAGTAGGCTTGGCTTTGCAAATCACGGGTGTGCGTGTTCACTTTCTGCAACTTGCGCTTAGGCTTGGCAGGGTGTGCAGAGGGAGCCTCAGCGTCATGCACCGAAACATCTGGAAGCAAAATGGGCTGCAGCTCCTTCCATGTCAGGTCCTGCCTGCAACACATCAGGAAGCAACATCTGGAGCATCAAATCATCAATTCACCCAAGTCAAGTAAACTCTCTTTGTTTAAGTGTAGGTAGAGGCTCCATCACTGCTTGATCATCAACATTGCAACAGAGAGCTGGGATGAGGGGCACAACTTAGACTGTTGGTTGAGACATTATGCTGTTGTGCAAGGTCTCTCCACTGCCAATTGTGCACAGCTTTATCTGTGCCGTACTGCGTTTGGCAGATCAAGCAGGTCAGACATGCTTGTCAGGGCTTTGATCTGATAAAGATGCACAAATGAAATCTGCCATGCCACCTATCCTAATTGCGTCTTAAACTTGAGCTTACCTGTCACCATCTTCATACTCGATAAGAAACCACTTGTGTTTCTTGTTGTATTTCTTGACAGTTCCCTGCGCACCATATGGCATGATAGCTGAGTGGCTTGGCTCATTTCAGACAAGTCCTGCTTTGATCACAGATTCTTGTGTTACACAGTTATCTCATGGACGGATATGTCTAGGGTGAACTGGAACTGTCATTGTAGACCACAAACCGAATCTCACATTCTGCAGTTTGCAGCCACAGCAAAAGCACAACACAAAATCAGCAATATCACATTGCCTTACCTTGAACAAGCCCTCCTCAAACTGCTGCTGCACTGCTCGTCCAACCAGTTCCTCAGGCTCCAAAGCTTCACCTCCTCTGCGCAGATCTGACAGCTCACCACTTGCCCTGTTGTTGAGAGCCCTGTCAGCAACAGGACACAACACCTGCCTTGCCTCTTCCATGTCAGTCACATCCTGGTCCGTGTCTGCTGCAGCCTGCTGAACTGATGCAGCAACACTTCCTTCTGCATCTGACACTTTCCTGCGCTTACTAGGCTGCTTCTGGGCCACTGCCTCTGCCGCAGCCATCTGCACATTGCTGCTGCGTTTGCCTGTATACTGTTGCTGTTGCTGTCGTGGCACATTTTCCCTGTCTGAAGAGTGCTGCTGCTGCAGCTGGTGTCCAGCTACATCATCTCTCTCAGGAGATGATTCTGTCATCTGGGCAATCAGCCTGGCTGTAGCAGCTTCTGCACCTGCTACCTTCATGCCGTAGACATACTGTCAGACTTTCGGACAGCACACAAGTTTGTTATCAATGCTCGCATGTCACTACCAAGTGAGCAGAGCAAGTCACCAGTAAGGGCTCTGCACTAGGATCAATGCAGTGACAGCAGGCACAAATTTGCTGATGATCAAGTGAGATGAGAAATAGCTTGCCTGCAATGCCATCTGCTGTGTATCAAGCCCAGAAACAGCAGAGTGATCAGCTGACCCAGTGCGCAAGTGCAGATCCTGGTTGTGCTTTTGCAGAGCCAGGTGAGTGAGCCCAGTGATTGCGCCTTGAGTCCCACCAATGCTTTCCCTGTCAGGCCTGGCAGCCAGGTCCTCGACTGAATCTGTTTGCAGCAAGACTGGGTCCCTGACCACCTGACGCTTGTTTGAACTAGGGCCTGTGCCCAGGCCTGTGCCCAAGCCTGAGGGCGTTGCTGTGCTCCTGAAAGGCTTGCTGACTTTGAGGGCACTGCCCATATGCTGAGCAACAGCAGTTGCTGGTGCCGCTGCCGCTATTGGCATTGGCACAGCTACAGCCTGTTGAGGTTGTGCTGTTGCCACAAGAGTGCCTGATGGCACCTGATCAAGGACAGCGTTTGCTGCGGCTGCTTGCAATGGGTTGATGAGCACAGCGCTAGGGGCTGTAAGAGCCACCTTGGCTGTGTTACCCCTTGAGGCTGCGTGCTGCTTGCCAACTGTGCTGATTCCACCATGCCAGCCGTTGGCCTCCGCATTAGAGCAGTTGCATTTGTATGCACCTATACGCCACAGCTACCATCGTAATGACATACAAAGATAGAAGGCCAGCTGGGCGCTTGACTGCACAATGCCTCATGTCATGGTGGCCACAAGCCTTTTCTGCACATAAGGACATGAGTGTTGATGCTGTGCCTTAGCATGTCTTATATGCATGCAGCAACATAGACCATATCATGAGCTGCAGAGCTGGCACTGATGAAGCTGGACCCATTATTTCTGCACTGGTCAACACTGGATAAATTTAATGTACTTGTCTTTGTGGGATGTTACAATTGCACTTTAAGCTTGAGGAAAGTATGAAAGAGGCACCTGAAGGAAGTATCTTCCACTGACGGACACAGTCATAGATCCATTTGCAATTGACAATGCTAATTGTGGCAGCCCATTCTGGCCTACATTACACACAACTTTCAGTCATTAACTGCAAGACCGAACCTAGAATGCTGTGAGAATAAGAGTCAGCCCCGCTGACTCATACCAAATGGGCTCACTTGCGAGCATGCTCTAATTTCTTGGAGGACTTGTCATCCACATCCCGTGCAATGATGTGCGAAACAGCATTGAGCCGCATCTCCTTTTGCACATCCACCCCCATGCACCAGAGCATGTCGAGCAAGATCTGTCTCTGCAGCCCTTGGAAGGACGTGACAGAGACCCCACACGCTGCAGCAGCCAGCAGAAGGATTCTGTGCCTCCTGTCTCATTCACTCACAGGAACATAGACAACCAGAGATCCACAAATGAAGGTGCCCTGCAAGCTGGCCATACCTGATGCTCCTTGTATTCTGGAGCTTAAAAATGGGCAGTGCAGCTGCAAATACACTGAGATGTTTAGGAATGTCAAATGCTTGGACAGCAAGCACAAAGCTAAAGCAAAAGGTGCGAGAGAGCCACTGACCCACCAGATCATCAACTGGCAGCATGCGCTTTGCCTCAACACAAGCCAGCAACCAGTATGAGTTCACAATTATCTTGTGCTGCTGCACAGCCTCAGTATACTCCGGTTGCCGCTGATGTTGCAACATCACGTGGGTGGCAAGGGTGAGTGGAGCATTTGGTGGTAACGCTTGACCATCGTGCTCCTCTGCAGCACATTAATAAGCAGCTTAAGCAGGAGTGTGTGTGTGTGTGCTACCCTTTGCATCAAAGTCAGGTGCTTGACAGACGGCACCTATTGCGGAAAGGACACTGGGTGCGATTGATGAGTTGCTCTGCGTGCGCACCGCAAACACACACCCCTGCAAAGACGTGCTGAGATTCAGGTGGCTATACACATGCACCATACGAAGCTGAAGCAAGACGATGTTAATACCTGGAACATGCTGCTCAACAATTTCACTTTCTGTGCTCTAACTTGGCCTGTGCAGCTCAACTGGCGTTACACAGGCGCAAAGCGAGTGCACAGGCTGTGCTTTGCTCTTCAGTGACCCCATAAACATATGCTCTGCGTGCTGCGCCTTACAGCCCGCTAGAAGAAGAGCACCAGGATCAGTTTGAAATTGTTTCGGAGTTGAAATTTGCTAGCAAGAGGGCTAGCCAACAACGGCAGAGCTCTTATGTTTGCACGGGCGCACCTACAGGCCACCAATGATGTCATGTCGGCAAGGCAACTCTTCACGTCACACCGCGTGATCCGTTGTCCTGCGACACACAGACTGTATGCTGCAGCTATGTCTTCAATATGGCCTGCAGCAGGCTCGCGCATCATTCTGGGATCTTCGTCTTATTCACGCCAGGGTGAGGACATCTGACACAACAGCGTCGGTGATAAGATTGACGATACAATTGCACGCTTCTCTGTGCAGGCATCATGAAAGAGCTGGCTCAGGAATTTGGCTTCGACTATGATACAGTCACTGCGGACATAGATGAGCAAGCTCTTGGCGACCGCACATCAGATCCTGCAGAACTCGTCGCTCTACTAGCACAAGCCAAAGCAGATGCCATATATGAGCGCTTGGACAGCAAAATTGGGCTGCTGCTAACCTGTGATCAAGTGGTGATTTACCAAGGCAGAGTTCGAGAGAAGCCCACATCTACACAACAGGTTTTCTTGCGGTCTCTGGGCATGCCTGACAAGCACTACCCTTATCACGCACGTCACAGGACATATTGCACTCCATGTTGGCTGTACTTGGTGTTATTGTTCCCAGATTATCTTCTGTTATGCTGCAATGCCTTGTCCACCCCAGGAGCAGCTCAATAAGTCTGCTGCTTTGGGCCTCACAGGTTCCTCATCATACAGGCCAAGGAGTTCATTCATGGCTACTCTGAGTACCCTGCTGGAACAGTTGGATGCACATTGTGTACTGACCTGGAGTCCAGGCAGACCTTCAAAGCTGTTGATATAACATGGGTAAGGGTGTACCACGATCCACAGCTAGACCGCAGATTGCTTCCATACTCTTAATCGCAAATTAGCCATAAATCTGCAGACTGCTTCACGATACTGCAATGACTTGCAAAGTGCATTTTGTCATTATGACCTACATCTTCCATGTCCCTGCTGGTGCAGACCCACTTCAGGAAGATCCCAGCAGAAGTTGTCGACCAGATGGTGGAGGAGGGTACAGTCATGAAATGTGCAGGGGCCCTCATGATAGAAAACCCATTGTTGAGGCCTTTCATCACGCAATTTCAAGGCACCAAAGATGCGATCATGGGCCTCCCAAAAAGTACAGTTTTTGATCTGGTAGCTGCTGCAGTCAAAGCTGGCAAGAATGGGTAGAGTGGGTTCATAGAGGTTACTGTTGCCCAATACACCCCTGTCCTTGGTTCTGGCCCCACATAATTTTGAGAGTGTCATCTGCCCCTGTGATGCCAGCCACCCGCGTGTTGGGAGCAGCCCAGCATATGCACGTCTTGAGTGTGATCGCCACAACATTTGTGACCAACATGTATATCAGACACAACTGACACTTTCACATTACCACCTTCTGTGAGAGCATCCATGACATTAGTAGCGTCAGCTGACCTACGCAGGTCAAGACAACCAGGTCAATACAAGCTGCCTGCATGCCTATCAGTTAAAAGAAGCCTGCTCTCAGCACGCTGCTGTCTGCATATCACACTGGTTTGGGCATTGTTTGACCACTCCACTTAAGCTTGCAACACACAGGCTGACGCCAGCTGGTGTCGCGCGCGATCCTGACGCCAGGGTCGAAACACCTTTGAACTCCATGCTGAGAAGCTATCCATGCTGGGGATGTTGTGCCACGTGGGTACCACGGGATGAACTTGAAATTAGTCAGCAACTGCCCTGCGTGGCTCACTGTTTTATCGCTGATCGTGTTCGGTGTGCACAGCGCGTTATCACGGTGCGCACGACCTTCCGCGGGACGTTACAACGGCAATCTGCTTCATTCATGTCGACGTCTGCATCTTGCGAGCAACAGGGCGGCTGTACAGGAGTCATAGAAGGATTTCAAGCTTGTGCACTTAGTCGGCCGTGAAATGAGCGCTGCGGCACAACAGCTGGTCAGCCAAGTCGATCACAATGCAAGCTGGAGAGTTGCTGCAGCCGAGCTGATGGGATTGGCCGAGGACGACTTCTCCTGCCCGATATGTATGAGCATGATCAGAGACCCGTTTGTCACCGACTGCGGCCATACTTTCTGTTTTCAGTGTATCACAATGCACCTGGTGAACAAGAAGAGCTGCCCGTGCTGTTCTACGTATGTCACAGCTGACAAAATTCACCCAAACTTTCTCCTGCACAAGGTATGCAGTTGCAAGGATAGAGTATTCTGCTGTACACACACTGGCGCAGTACGGCTCACTCCATGTTTCACATTGCTGTATAGGTCATCCACAAAGTCAGTCAGGCCAATCTTGGAGCTAAGGCTGACCCATCTGAGAGGGTTGTCCAGCTGCTGACAGCAGACAACTCGCGCCTCAAGCTTGGGGAGGTCAATAAGCTGCTGCAAGTGCTGTGGGAGCGCAAAGTTTGCCTGGAACAGCAGGATGCAGAAAGCAATTTGCAGCTCCTGCTGCACTTCCTGCGCCATTCCAAGTAAGTTTGAATTGCCTTTACAGCCTCAGTTGCAGACCGCAAGAGACTTTGTAGCTGTGCTCAAGCAGCTGCATGTGTCACAAGCCTCCGTTGGTTGATGGCTTGCTGCATACTGCAGGCAGCAGAAGTCCAGACAGCTGATTGACCTTCAGTCAGAGCTGCAACTGCTGGAGTCAGACATCAAGCAGGTTGCCTCAAGGCAGCTAGATTCCAAGGATGCATCCCAGCATGGCCAGGCTCATCAGCAGCTCCCATCACGGCAGCCTAGCACACAGCTGCTCCAGAAGCGCCTGCAAGAAGCAATGAGCACCGTCTCTGTTGCTGCAAAGCAGTCTGCTGAAAGGTCAAGAGCTTCAGAGGCTGAGGAGCAGTCAAGGCACCCTAGCCTCCCTGCACAACCAGCCCCTGCTGTACATGTCAGGACATCAGCCATGTTGGCTCCTAGTGCACAATCATCTGCGGCTCAACAGGCATCAGGTGGTCCTGCTCAGCGCCAGCCTGCACCTGCAGGGGTGGCACTCCTGTCAGCCTCGCCGGCAGCAGCTGTCAGTGCGCAGCATGCATCAGGACAGCCAGGTATCATTCTTGCTCAGCCTGGCAACCCTCAGCTGCCAGCCTTTCCCACCTCCAGCCAGCTTTCTGCAACCTCCGATCACCAGCTAGCTGCTGCACTTGATGCTGCTCGCTCTTTGGAACCCCAGTTGTCACGGGCCTCCAATGGTTACCTCATGATTGCGCACCCCTATCAGCCCCCCCTTGCCCCACCGCAGCAACAGCCGCCAGCAACAGCAGCAGGCCCCTCTTCTGCTGCACCTGGCACGTCGACCTCTGCAACAGCTGCTGCAACAGCTTCTGCACCAGTAGCAAGCAATGCAGTACCTCCAGTGCCTCTGCCCACACAGATGGATAGGCAACATTCTATGCATATCCACCCCAGGCATCTGGCCTTTCAGCATTTCCACCAGCAGCAGGCTGCCTTGCAGCAGCGGCAGCAGCCAACAGGGCAGGGGTTGGGTGGGGCGGGGGCTGGGGTTGCAGCTGCCAATGGTGGTCCTGTGGGTGACTCCCCATCTCAAGCAGCCACACAGGAAGCTGCTGTCAGGTGTGGTGTCTCAACAAATTATCAGAGTGGAGCTTTGTGTTTGCTACATCATGATGGCGCTGACTTTAGCGCACACAAAGAAATTGTCTGTGAGCTGCCAGTCCTGTTTGTGGCTGTTCTTGCCGTCTACACAGGGGCATCATGTGCTACTGAAGCAAACATCATGCCTACATCATCTTGATAGCCCTCCGATGTGCAGGTCCCGGCGACGGCGAGTCCTGTCCCAGTTTGATGATCTGCAGCAGTGCTATTTGCGCTTGCGCAAGGCTGGCAAAACAGCAGCTCCTCACCTGGTCCCTGCAGGCCCCTCCAAGCATGCTACGCAGTGCCCAGCTGCAGAATATCAACCCAGTGTCAAGCGCATCAAGCATGAGCAGCCCTCACAGGCACAGGCACTTTCAGAGCCACCTGCTGACTCAGCAGCTGGCCCTGACCCTCTGAGCAGTGGTGGGGCGGCTGAGGTTACCCCAGCTGATGCCCCAAGCAGTAGTGTGCACCCTCAGGTTTGGCTTTTGTGCTTTTGGCCAGCCAGCATGCTGCGCCCTTCTTGTGTTACATGCCTTCATACACAATGTAAGCTGTATGCTCAGCAACGGCTTGCAGCTTTATCGCTGACTACTATGTATCTTGCATCCATGGTGAGAGCTACTCCTGCAACCCTAAGGTGAGCTCGCTATCTGAGCTTCAGACTCTGCACAAGGGGCGCATGCCCTCCTTTTGGTGCTCATCAGGCAAAGGCAAGCTGGTTCACTGCTTCTGCACACACAGGTGAATGGCAGCAGCCAGGCTGACTCACGGGAGCCAGAAGGCATGGAAGCTGAAGAGGCACAGGAGATACAAGCAGCAGAGGCATTGATTGCCCAGAAGGGGAGCGTGACAGGTCCCGCTGATGAAGAGGGCCTGGCAGAGTTCTCACGCATGCTGTCAGTCTTCACGCACTGTGGACGCCTGAAGGTCATTGCGCAGCTGCTGCGGCCCAGCAACCAGCACTCCTCCAGCATACTGTCATCCATCGAGTTTGACAGAGACAGCGAGGTACACCCCCCCCTCCCCTGGTCCCCATTTCAATGTACTACCTGAGTTCATGGCTGCATGACATTTTGTCAGCCCGGCCAATATGGTTTTAGTAAATCTGTCATCAACTTTCACACCTGCACTTTGCTGCAATCATTTCATGTTGGAAATTGCCGTCATCACAGCTGCAAGCAAAGGTATTCATCCAGCACTACCTTTTCATCAGCGCGCAGGCGTCTGCGACACGGAGCGTGACAGTGCAAGCATCATGAACACGGCTTTGACATGCAGGTGTTTGCCACAGCTGGAGTGTCAAAGCGCATCAGCCTGTACGAGTACAGTGCCATCATGGCCAACCCTGCAGCAGAAACCCACTGCCCCAGTCAGGAGCTGGTCACACGCTCCAAGCTCAGCTGCTTGTCCTGGAACAAGTACCTGAAAACATACCTGGCCAGCAGTGACTATGAGGGGGTGGTGCACGTGTGGGACATCGCCACTGGGCAGAATGTGGCTGAGTATGAGGCGCACGAGAAGCGCATCTGGAGCGTGGACTTCTGCCACACTGACCCCATGCTGCTCATGTCTGGCTCTGATGATGGCATGGTTAAGGTAAGCTTCAACCTCTGCTGCTTTTGCAGATGCATGTGCTTGACACAAGCCTGTTCAATTCGTGCTCAGTCTGCTGTCAGAACTGCATAGCTGGTACATTTGACTTTTGTCTGGCAGATATGCGATCTTTTCTTTGCAAACAGCAATGCCTCGTACAGTTCTGCCAAGCAACCATGCCAGAAAAATGCAGCAGTTCTCTTTGCAATCCGCAGTCCACTGGACACTTCTGCCAGGCAACTGTGCCAGGAGAAAGCAGCAGCTCTCTTTGTTCTGACCTGCACGGATGCATTGATGAGGACTGGGCTGACAGGCTGCTGCTTTCCTGTGCAGATATGGTCTACAAACCAGGCCAACTCTGTGGCTGAGATTGACATCAAGGCCAATGTGTGCTGCGCCAAGTACAACCCAGAGTCGATGTATGAGATTGCTGTGGGAGCAGCAGACCACACTGTGCTCACCTACGACCTGCGCAAGAGTGACAAGGCTGTGCACACCTACAAAGGTACCTCCCGAGCCTAGCAAGGGCCCAAGGCCACCATAGCCTTGCCGACTGGTTGTCTATTTAGACTCAAATGGACTGGATGAGAAATTTCAGACTGTTGTGCCCTTTTGACTTGAAAAGGACAGCCCTTGGTTTGCAAGCAAGATGTTGGCATGAAATGACCATAGTCTGTGCTGCTGACTGTGCATGATGCTGACTGTGCATGCTGCTGACTGTGCATGGTGTTACAGCAGTCAGCTTGTTAGCTTGTAGTACTAATGCAGCCCAATCATCATGCACTCACGGCCTTTCTGTGAGGGTGCAGGGCACCGCAAGGCAGTGTCATATGTGCGCTACCTGAATGGGCGGGAGCTGGTGTCAGCCTCCACAGACAGCACCTTGCGCCTCTGGGACACCAAAGCTTGCACTGCCTCCAGAGTCTTCAACGGCCACAACAATGAGAAGAACTTTGTGGGGTTGAGCGTGGACAACGACTTCATTGCTTGTGGCAGTGAGACGAACGAGGTGGGGTGCTGCAATGCTGCTTGATGGTTGTCTGCTCTGTGACAGATACAGTCATGACTAATTGCTGCCAGAAGTTCACAGCTGAAAGCATGTCTGCAAAGAGGTCAGAAAGTCTGGCTTTCCACTCGGCTGTGCAGATCAGCGCATTCTTGGGAAGAAACTCTTGGAACCAAGAACTCAGGAAACATGTCATATGTCTTTATTACAGCTTGGTGGTTGGCTTGCACCTCAGCATATTGCGTATAAGATGCTCATGCTCAATCAGGAAGAGCACGTCTGCATACTAGCAGACCCACTTGTCCACTAGTCTGATGCTGGAAAGGAGTCTTATGTTTGTGCCTACATGTTGCAGGTGTATGTGTACTATAAAGCCATGACTAAGCCTGTGTGCCGCCGCTTCTTTTCGACCGCTGCAGAGGTGGCCAGCAACTCTCACAGCCAGGACCCCTCACAGTTCATCAGTGCAGTGTGCTGGAAACCCCACTCTCAGATTCTCTTGTCAGCCAACAGTCAAGGCACCATCAAGCTGATGCAGCTGACCTCTTGATGACGCCCTCCACTTGTTTTACCAGTCCCATCAGTCAGCACTGTGTGCCTGTTGCAGCTTGCCTTTTTTATGATTTTGCACAGTCAATGTATGTGACATCATTGCGTCTTTGCAGGTTGACCTTGCTTTGTCACTCAAACTTCTGCGTTGTTGCTGCTGACTGAGTGTTGTGTCTTTTCGCTGATACTGAATATCTTGCTTGATAGTACATAGTGCTGTGTCAGGCTGAACGTTCAGTGTTCTAGTTCAGCCAGGGCATTTTGGCATGGCAACTTTGATGTTCAGCGTGAGAACGTGTCCTGCTGTAGGTCGTCCCTGAACTTGAGACTTTCGATTTTATGAACCAAATGTGCAACTTATGACCGTTTGCTCAACTTGGCAAGTCATTATGTGCAGATGATTGCGCGGCCAGCAAGCAATTTGAGCCATTTAGGAACCGACTGTGCGCTTTGCTGAAATTGACAGCGATTTTGCCCCAATGTAACTGCCTGAGACAGGTGACACTGTCGGTAGCCAATGTTGTGCAAGCTAGAATGTAGAAGCTTGGACTCAACCTCACGCAGATAAGCGTTCAGGAATGCACATCATATGACCCACTGCAACAAAGCACACAAATACAGGGGCTCATTCCTGGCAAACTAGAAAGCCGCAAAGGCAACGACAGCTGTTGTTTGGCACATCAGGACTGCAGCTTGTTGATAACTGTGGTATGTAGGGTGTTCAGCTGCTTTGCCCACTTGTCAATGGCTTCATATTTGTCCTTGCCTTGAGACCGGTCACCAAGCTCTAGCAAATGGTTCACCTGCAGTAGTCATGCATATCAGCCACAGTGCCTCAGAATCTGCACAATAACCAAGTCGTAGAAGGCATGGCAGTCTTTCACAATACTGCATGTTACTAGCAACACAGGCGCAGACAAAACAAAACTTGTGCAGCTGTGTGTAACGGTGGTAATGGGGCCGTGCACCAACAACAGAACAATGTAGTCATGAAGAAGTGGCAAAAAGCACCTGGTCAATGTGGCCACGTATTCGGTTGTCCAAAATGAGGGAGACCAGCAGCTGCTCTACATCATGTTCTGGGATGTTGAGGTGCTTGGAGATGAAGGGAATCCTGATGCGTGTGTAGGGCTGGACAATATTGAGCACCACTTGTGTGCGAATGTTCTTCAGCAAATCTTCAATGTAGTTTCGAATGAAAGGATCATCATAGATTGTGCGCCTGCAGTGATTGGCAAGTACTGTCATCACTTGTCCCATAGGAGACAGCACCATTCAAGTGTCCATTTTGGGTGGAAGTAGACCCGTACAACAGAGATGTACAAAGACAACATGCACAGAAGATTGATGTGGCATGTCATGCCATGCTGGATGGCTTTTTCCAACACAGCTGCAGCTGACACAGTAAGCTGTGCCATATAATTTGCTGGTGCCTGGGTGATGGGGACACGGCAGCACAGGCATGTGTTGCTAAGAGCCACATCCAAAGAGCTCTGATGGTCCTGTGGAGCTACCATGCGCATCAGGCAAGAGGCTTGAGAAGTGCGCAGCAGGGGTGAGGGTGAGGGGTGCTGACTTGTTGGTGCGCAGGATCTTCTCAAACTCCTTGATGTTGTTCTCCTGGTAAGCGTTGACCAGGTTGGTCATGGCCAGCACCTCCCCATCACTCTTGTAGGGTTTGGCTTCCTGGGCATCAAAGGGGTCCACACTGCTCTCCATCAGCATGTTGGCCAGCACCAGGTACTTCAAGCACTGAATGCGCCGCACTGCACCAGCCTCGTCATAGTTCTTGAACGCCTGCATTACTGGCAGGACCTTGGACATGCGCAGCAGTGCTACTGAATGGGCAAATGATGTAGGGACCAGAGCAAGCATGCCTCCATTGTATGTCACGTATTTGTGCTGGCGCAATTTGTATGAATGGTGGATGATTGCTCTTACCATGCAGGCTGTGAGTGTGAAGCAGAAGACTGTGAATCTGGAGTCTGACATGTACACTTGTGGGTGTGTGCATGTCAAGTGTACATCACTCATCAGCCCTACTTGCATCTCACAACTGAGGCATTGATCACATGCACATGGACATGTCCTTCAAGCCAGATAATGGAATTGGCATACAGGCCAAAGAGCCTGACAATTTCAGAGTACACTGGCTTCAACAAAGCTGTTTACCTCAAAGAAGTCTGTAGCAGCTTCTGACCAGATACGCTCATGCATGTGCATCTTGCCACCACACTCTCGTATGATCCCCATGATGCGTGGGTGGGGTATGGCACTCTTCACAGTCAGTGCCTTCTGGTACAGCTGCTTCAGCCTCTTGGTATCTTTCTGCTCAGTGTACATCTGGATCTCAAGAGCGTAGACTTCAAGCAGCTGAGTGCCCTTTTTCAGGTCTTCGGTGCCGTCTGGATTCTGACACGCCCTGCAGGATTGACATACTGGTTGCTGGTCATGCATTCAAGGCCACTTTCGTATCAATGTCTCTGCACAGCCTTGAAGCTCATTTACATGGCATAAGTGTCAATGCTTGTGATGCCAGGCAAGATGTCTGCTCAGCAGCTGTTGCTTACAAGCTGCAAAATCCACCATGCAAGCAGCACAGTGAAACAAAATGAGACACGAACAAGTGTGGATGCTTAAACAGACCTGTGAAGCTCCTTCAGGATTTTGTGCATGCGGCTGAACTCCTTCAGCTTAAACCACAGACCACACAACTTCAGCTGGGTTTTGAACCATAAGCGCTCATTGTTGGCTTCCGCTAGTGATGAGAGCGTGCTGCTGTAGAAGTCTTGCAGGAGCTTCATGTCTGAGGACTGAGAGACATGGTCCAACAAACTGTTGATCTTCTTCTCACTCTGGTTTCGAGTCACAGCTGACTTTGTGTAGCTCAGCATTTCACTGCACATAATTTTTGCGTATCGAGCCAGAGTGTGCTTTTGGTCAACTGTTGCAAGCATGAAGCAGAAAGACATCAGGCTTACCTGTAGGCTTTCAGCATATCAGCATGATTGCCAAGCTTGAAGTGGATCTTCACTATTTGCTTGAGAGCTTTAAAACCCCTGCATAGGCAAGAGTAATTTTGAAGATGCCAAAGAGCAGGTGGCCCTCTATATTGCATTTGAGCTCACCACTCAGCCTTGTCTGGCTCCATCTTCACAACTTCCTGAAAGCCTTTCAAGGCGTCCGTCTGGTCATTCCCCTCAAGGAGTCCTGAACAATGAGCTCTGCCAAATCAGGATGGGTCGAACAGACTCACAAAGAATAGCTGTAGTCGGCCAAGGTCCGTACCTTTAGAGTTGTAGTACTGATTCTCAATGTCGACATCCTCTTCCTCCACCTCCTCGTCTGAGTACTCGAATCCATAGTCTGCAACGAAGCCGATTATAATCACGGCGTGCACAGCATCAAGCGGGCAACGGCAACCCGTCGTTCACCTTCCATATCATCATCCGACATGGTGATCAAAGCTGTCCAACGTCACAAACACACGGGTAAGCAGCACTTTCTGAACACAAATGGCTTGATCAAGTTGCGCAGATAGTGATTCACAAGGATAGCCAAAACCTTGCGTCTCCCGACATGAGTTTGCAACGCTAGCGCTTGTAGTTGGGTAGGCGTTTCACTTTATTTTCCTTTATTTAGACAAACTAGTGATCACAGCATGACCATGGCCAAATTTGCGGGTGTTGCGAGCAGGGATGTCTAATGCTGCACAAAGGTTGATTGCTACCTAGTCTGTTGATTGTCAGCTTTGCCTCTGCTCACATAGGTCAAAAAGAGTGTCCACTTCCATGTGAGCTTCGTCTGCTCTTTTGCGCGTTCCAGGATTTTGCTTCGTCCGATTTCTGAGCTGCGCGGGGACAGTACTCGCTTGAAAGACCCGCAAATGAGAAGCGCATGCCAGACTGTCAAAAACAGCAAGCTTGACCTATCCGGCCGTTCAACCTTGGGCGACTCAACCACCACCTGCAGCCCAAAGACGCTTGGTGCTCAAAGGCGGCATGTCGGCAGGCAAATTCGACCTGCAGCCCTCTGTCACAGCGATTGCGGACTTTCACGCTTACACTCCCATAACATCACTTGGCCAGAGCAGCTTGGTCGAAGAAGCTGCTGCAAACGCAACTTCCAGTGCCAAGCATTAGAGAGCAATGCACAGCATGCACAGAGGTTGGCTGCAGGCCAAACAGCTTTCCAATGCTCTGACCCTGACCCAACCATTATCATGTCCTGCTCTCTGCAGAAAGGACATTGACGGTCAGATCGCTTGGTTGGCAGTTCCGGTAAACTTACTTTGTTACTCACCTGCAGTGACGGATATTGCAGTCACAACATGACATTGAATTCATATATGCTTACAGACAATAGCAACGCTAGCCGCAGATCCAGTTGCCTCACTAGTAGACACAGCCTTCATTGGCCATCTAGGTGATTACTGTAGCTGGGGATGTCTGCTCTGTACACATGTGCCATGCCATTCTCAGCACAGTTGAGTCACATGTGTACAGAACCAACAGACCTGTGATGCGAGCAGGCGCTGTACAACTTGCTGGTGTGGGCATTGCACTGTCAGTGTACAGCACGGTGACAAAACTCTTTAATGTGCCGCTGCTATCAGTAGCCACAAGCAGCGTCGCTACAGCATATGGGGAACACGGAGGTCAGAAGCTGTGCATGTTGCTGCGTGCAGCATTTGATGATGCTCATCATGAGCTGCATGTAGATAGTACGTGTTCTGCATCTGTATTTTGACAATCAAGTTCACAGAGCAAGCTATAGGCGCCTGTTACAAGCACCACTACAACTCTTGTCCCAGCTGTCTTCAATGTGTCATTCAATTCAGTGACGTACTTGGTTGTATACGTGGTTATTCTGCTCAAACAATTGCAGGATCCCACAAAGAGGTGTCAGAGGCTGCATCAGCAGTCCTCTTGTTGGCTGTCATAGTGGGTCTCTGTGAGGTAAGTCGTTGAGGCTGAATGGCGGCTGACACATGACCCAACATTCCTTTCACGCATGCACGGAAGGTTGTCTCCATCCAGCTCGTGCTCTGCATATGCCACACATCATGCCTTGTGAGTCTAGCGCAGTTGCTTACACGCCTAGTGCACTTGAACGACTTCAAGCTGTACTTTGTGGCAACCCTGCCTGAACAAGCCATCAACATGGCTGACGGTAATATGCACGCTTGTACGCAGCAAGCATGCTGGACAACTGTGCAGGGTGTGTTCTTGCTGGTTGCTGGTGGGCCCGGCCTTGGGCTGTGGGGGGCCGACGTGGCATCAGGCATGAGGCCTGATGCCTGGACCTACCTCAGCATCCGGGGCCTGGGAGCCCCCTTCACTGTCATCCTGCTGGTCCTTCAGGTCCTCATTGCTCTGTTCAGCTACCCCTTACCAAATGCCAGCCTGTTGTGTTGCATCAGACATTGCCTGCATCAGCACAAAGGTGAAGTGCTGTTGCACCTGCTCAATGCTGGTATAGCATTATATGACCTGAGGCATTGCAGTTACCAGATCCTTGTGCGCCAGCATACCGAGCTACAGCTGTGACAAACATACAGTGAAGGATAGGACAAATTCTGACCTGACCAAACAGGATTGTCAGCAGGTGAAGAAGCTCTGGCCGATTGCAAATTGCCTCTGAGAGGTGGCAGGCCTGCAGCTCATTGTGTGGTGCAGAGCTGTTGTTGCTCTGTTTGATGGGTGCAAAGGTTGACTTAAGACGCAAGTCCTGCTGTGATGATGGGATTGAGCTGCAGGGTGTGTTCAGAGGACTAGGGGACACCAAATCCCCTCTGTGGGCAACCCTGATTTGCAACGGGGTCAACATTGTGCTGGATGCTGTGTTCATTATGTACTTTGGGTGGGGTGTGAGGGGTGCAGCCTGGGCCACCATCATTGGTCAGGTCACCTCTCTCTCACCTACACACACCACCACTCAAAGTCCATGCACAGCCATACCATGGGACTCGGTATTCTGCAATTGTGAAGACACACACAGCATTACACGGCACTATGCAAAGCCGTGGTGATCTTGCATGCTTTGGCATACTTGAGCTCTGACAAGTCGGATCTGTTGTGTGCTGCCTGCATCTCCCCTACTGGCTGCTTGTCAATGCCACAGTTTGCATGGTCCACACTGGCAGCAAATCTTGCATTATGTTTGGTCCGTCCTGCCTTTGCAATGCCGCAAAATGCTGTGTGACAGGCTGTGCGCTGCTTACAGGCTGTAGCAGCATTGGGCTTGTTTGGCGTATTGAGTAGGCGCTACAGCATCTCGTTCAAGGGCAAAGCAGCACTCTCAAGTGCAGCCAAATTCTTGGGGCCTACAGGTGACTTTTGGATCATCCCCCCTGAGTTGTCAATTGATCTCCACACTCTGGTCAGTTGCAAACAGCACATGCGCCATGCGAACCTCAGAGCACCATGTCATCCCAGGACCCTCATTGCATCTGTTACTGAGTTGAGCCGGATGGCTGAAGTCAACTTCTTGCCCAGCTACCCTCAGAGACGCTTATGTGTTGATGATGAGTAGGCAGGGCCATGCCAAGCTGCTAACCCTGGCGGTGCCTCCAGGTATTGATCACACTGCTGTCTGCAGGTCTGGTAGTTCTGCGTACAATGGCCAGCACAGCCACATTCGCCCTGGCAACGGCTCTGACAGCACGTACAGACAGCGCACATGCGGCAGCGCATCAGATCTGCCTGCAGCTATGGCTGGCGTCTTCTCTCTTAGCAGACTCCCTAGCAGTCGCTGCCCAGACACTGTTGGCCCGGAGCGTTGCTGCCCGCAACTCGGCTGTCTCACAGCTCATTGCTCTGAGAGTGCTCAGATGGGGGGTGCTGCTAGGGGTCTTTCTAGGGGGTGCCTTAGGGGCCAGCAGCGGCATTCTACCTAAGCTCTTCACTTCTGACCCTGCTGTGCTGGCTGGCATCTCTGCAATTTACCCGTGGGTCATTCTGACTCAGCCTATTAATGCCTTAGCATTTGTATGGGATGGAGTTCTGTACGGCTGCAATGGGTTCAAATACGCAGCTAAAGCAATGGCAGTATGTGCTGCACCCGCTGTCAGCTGCATGCTGCTTGGCCTTGAATTTTCTGGGGACTATGATGCACAGCTGACATCAGTATGGCTTGGGCTGTCATTGCTGATGGTGATGCGGTGTCTGACTATCTACATTCCATACAGACTCAGGAGGAGCCCTTTTGATGTGATGTTCATCAAGCAAGATACTGCGTGATATACCTTGTGCAAGGCAGTGCAGCAGCACCCTCTTCAAGGCTTGGCTGCAGACATTGACAGTGAGCAGTGTGCAATGTCAGTGCATTGATGCGCAAGTAAGTTTGTGAGTGATCGAGGTCATTCATTCGACATCTGCTAGCTGACTGATCATGATGAAATATGGTGTCGTCAGACCGATTCAAGCTAAGCTAACACCTGAGCAATACAGAGCAATGTAGTGCGTATTTGACAGAACAAAATCGTTTCTTGCTATCATATGCTTACCTTGACTTGATGTGACAGTGAAGTAATGCATACACGTGTACATTAGAGTAGGTTTCTGTTGAACAGCTGTCAGCTGGGTAATCTCTGCACCTGTACTTTCTGATTGTGCATCCATTCATATATACTTGCCTAACTGACCACTGACCATAGGTTATTTTCTGTAATTTGTCAGATTGTAATTATGTCATAATCATGTCATCAAGCATAGGGTTTTGGTGTGTAATACTCTTACATAACTGATGCTAGTTTTGAAAGAAAGTTTAAGCAATTGTTTTGGTTGCAACCATTTTATGCCTGCTCAATTTGGTTCTAACACTGGTAACTGACCCATATCTTCAAGACTTTGGTTCTGCCCTCGGAAAGTATTAGTTGCCAAGAAACGACCAAAGATTTCATCTACGGTGTGTAACTTTCTGGCAATCAGGTCGGCGTCCGGTCGCTGAGAAGTCATCTCAGAAGAAATCGTATAATCGTGTATAAAACTGTTTACAAAATTTTTAGCAACGCAACCGGCAAAAATGAATATATCAGCTGTTAAACAGATGTCTACCA
>JAABUP010001671.1_pt1 | contig 46048 bp, 47 predicted proteins | sample 5559201 | NCBI WGS metagenome assembly JAABUP01 (sample SAMN10711887, study PRJNA513373) | rock metagenome | isolation source: Antarctica rocks | place: Antarctica
GAAGAGGGAAGAGGGAAGAGGGAAGAGGGAAGAGGGAAGAGGGAAGAGGGAAGAGGGAAGAGGGAAGAGGGAGGGGCGTCTGAAGAGGCTGTGCGCATTGAGTAGTGGTGCTAGATATGTTTTGGATGAGAGCTCACTCACTTGTTCATCTGACTCACTCACTCACCCACTCACCACTCACTCAATTCAAATATGTTCGTAAGAATAAATTGTCTAGCGATGTATCTAGTCAATCTTCTGCCAACCAACAATCATGCTATCTTAACCTGTTGTGAGAGATATCTGAGTGGTCAGTATCACCACCATAATCGAATCCAGTCAGTTACTGCAGATGAGAAGACGATGAGGAAGAGAGGGTTTGTATGAGAGGTGATAAACAAGGTAAGTTACAGTTACCGTAAGGAAGTTGGGCGTAGACACAGTTTCTACACAAAAAACCCCGCAAGTCAAATGAATTCGTCATAGAGGAATGAACAGCACAGATAGGATGGTAAGAAAAGACAGCTGTTGGTTCAGGAATGCAGACGGGGAGAAGGGAATGGAAGGAAAGGTAAGGCGGCCGCGCTAATTGTACTTGTAATCATGCCCCTATGTGAACTGAAGGAAGGAGGAAGGTCGTGAGATGTTGGCGTGATGAATGATTGGGCTGGTAGCGTCGAAGAGACACTCGGAACGAGCGCATGAACAAGTTCGATGGAAGTCTGTTCGTGAGAATGAGTTGTCTAGCTAGGTCCTTGCCATACGATAATGCTTCTAGGCTACGAAGTAAAATCCATACTCATAATCCTCCCACCAACTGCAAAAGCAACCGCTCCATCCAATCTCCAGAAAGCGGATATTCACAAGGTATAGCCAAACACGTACAGGATCTACACCAAACCCTAATGACCTCGTCCTGGAAGCAATGCCGGGACAACAAGATGGAAGAAACGCCCCCATCGTCATAGTAATCGCTGCTATAGACGCTTCAAAGGAGCAGAATTGGAAAAAAGGAAGAGAAGTGGAAGCGACGCGCTAATCGTGATCGGTTGCGTAAACAAATATAATGGGTTGAAGAGGTCGAGTTAGGTTGTCAGTGATGATGGAGGGGGAATGAAGAGGATGATCAATGCGGAGGATTGTCTTAGGCAGAACGACAAAGAAAAAGTAAGCAAAGCGTTGTGAACGTAAATGGTAATGACGACGAGTGGCTGGTTCAGATATCCAGGCTTCAACTCCCCGTCACCACTCTTCCTTCTGGCGCGTCTCGCTGCTGCTGCTGCTGGCCTGTCCATGGCCCCGGAAACCTAAAGTCCCTCGGTGGAAACCACGTCTCGCATTCAGGCAGTCGAATCAACTCTGTATCTTCCTCAGTGGTCGATGGTGGGAGTTTAATCTGCGATTCGGGTAAGGGCGAGTTGGAGCGCGAGTTCAGGGCTAACTTGGAATTTTGGGGGACTTGTAGCTCTTGTAGGATATGCAGGGAGTTGGTGCTGTCTGTAAATGTGAGAAGAGGCCGGAGATGGTGGGACGTGGTTTTGAAGGGTGATGGAGCGCGTGGTGGAGGTGACATAGGCGTGTTTTCATTTTGCTGGGAGGACCTGAGGTTGGGAGCAGCGAATGAGGAAGACGTTGGCCCTTGGATGGTAGACCCGTGCGGAGGTAGTCGTGGTTCAGACATGGAGGAAGCCATTTCTAGAGGTATACGCACGGCGGAGGCGGAAGAAGGTCTCAGATCCTCTGATAACATTGTGGGCGGCGGACGTTTCTTTCGTTGAGAAGCGTTCGACTCTGTCGACTCCATCGATGTTCTTACGTTTCTGTCATGAGGCTGGCCATCTCTATCCCTCACACCATCCATGGTATTCCTATCTCTCGACTTATCTCTGGACAAACTCGAGGCCTCACCCGTAGTCGGTCTTTTCCCTCTTCGTACCTTCTCTTCGATCAATCGCTCTCCAACCTGTCTACCCAAATTCATAGCTTCTCCTCCTTTCCGGCTACTGCCTCCACTCCCGCTCCTACTCCGGTTTGCTCTTACTTTGCCTTCCATGATTTTCGCGCTGGGTGGTGGCTGCAGCATCCATCTCGTCTCGCTCTTATGCGTTGGTTGCGTGCTCACCACAGGCGGATGCAGATCGTTGACCGCAGGATTCCTCGCCAGATAGTACCTCTCAGTCGAAGCCTTTCCCGACTTACTCATCCCGGTTAATCCGATTGAAGAGCCCCGACGATTGCCGTTTAATTCATCAAACCCGCCAGAATCGCCCATATCATAACCCCAAAGTATCTCATCCTCCCGTTGATATCTCTTTGTATTCCACCCTTCTCTACTAAATCTTGAATCATCCGTTTCCGGACTTCCTCCCTCGGCAACAATTGTTGTATCCGCACTACTGCCCATACTACTCCCCTGCCCACCAGTTGTCAATTCCCTTCTGCTACCCGTCCCACTAACTTTATCCTTCCCTCCTTTCTTTAGCGGGCCAGGCCCCAGGGTCATCTCCTCGTGCCAGTAGATATTGGTGCTGAACGGCGAAGGGTGAGGATACAAACTAGGCTGTTGCTCCTCGATTGCCGCCTTTTCTTGCCTTGCGCGTGTAGCTTCGGCTTTGCGTTTACGACGGTAGGTGAGCTTGGTACAGGGGGCGCAGGAGACATAGTAGAAGACAGCAGATTGAATACCTTTCAAGAGGGACATCTTGGGCTGCTCGAAGGTAGGGAGCGTGGCGCTAAGTCGGGTTATAGGTGATTGCCACGCATCAATACTGGTTCTTTGGAAATAGCGTAAGTTCAGGAGTCGATTTACGAGTTCACCGTTCCGGCGCGGAGCAGTAGATGGCCAGTTGGTATAAAGTCGGCTGTAAGTGCTGTCAAGGACTCAAATCCGTTGCCGGTAATCGCCAAACAGAGCTCGAGTCCGTCCAATACCGGATGCTAATACATCAACAACATATAACCTCCATGATTCCCGCAACTGCCCAAGGATGAAGTGGTCGTAATGGGTGCGCTTACGTTCACAGGTTCGAACCTGTAATAGGAGGCTCTCAGGCTTAACGGGACATTCGGCGGTTTGGGAGGCTAGCTGGCATTGGCAGAGTCAATGTCGTTAGAGGGCTGGACTCGAAGTAAGAACGAAATCCAATTGACTTCCTGTAACCTCTTGACGACGGCAATTCATGACACAAACAGTCACCCGGTTGCTGTACGGTGTCGCCCTCGAGGATTCCCAAACCAGCGTCACTGGCGATGTTGCAGGTCTACTCGCCGATGCCAATCGATAGATCCGGGCTTGTCCGCGCTTACGTAGATCTAATCTTGGGACTTGGCTGCTTTTGTCTGGACTGTAAGACAAGACTCTGTCACTGACGCGATAATGCCGAGAGAGCCAGAAAGTCGAGTCGAAGTTGAAGATGTACTGCGCCGGATCTAAGTGAGGGACAGGATGAGGATGACGGTTTCGGTTTCATGCTCAGTCGAACAGGTTTAGCCCCCCAAGCCTCGAGAGGGTCCTCGCTTCGCAACAGATTGGAGTGGGGGTCACACCACTGTCAGATGTTTAAGCATCAGAAGATCGTACTCACATGTACGACTGTTTTACAGGACGTCATTTTTACTCGAGAGAATGAGGAGCGCAGTGCAAGATTCTAGTATACATGCAGAGATTACAGTCCAATGGATCGCAAAATCGCCTCTATTCATCCTGCCCTGTCATGACTGAAATGAAATAAATACCCACTTGATCACAGCCGTACAATTTCTCGTCGACCTCCTCAGTCGAACGTGAACTTCGCCTCCGGATCTTTGATCAAACTTTTCGCAGCCCTCGTGATCCCATCATAGAACCTCGCCATATTGTCTGCCTTCTTTTCCTTGCCTCCCTCCCGAGCGTCTTCCGCAACTTCTTGTAACGCTGTCTCCCACTTCTCGAGGTGATCAAGCGTCATCCCGTACATATCTGCGCAGGATCCGCTTGCTTGAGGTCTACTACTTTCATATCGCCATCCTCGCTGCCGCGGTCACTGTTCCCAGCTACGACGGGTATATTAAGTGCTTTAAGTTCCGCCGCATACTTGGAGAGCGCGGCCTCGAGGCCCTTCAAGAGAGTCTTGTCCCAAGATTAGCAGTGTCGGCTGCGATGTGGGGACTTATCTTGCTACTTACAGGTTCGGAGCCACGTGTCTCCGTTGCAGTGGCCAAGCCCAGCGGACCAAAGTGCTTGATGAACCAACGGCCGGCAATAAACCGGGTAAGAAGGTGGAAGCCGTGGGTAGGACTATCTTTGACGACACCTTCGCGAGCGATCATGCGTTGCAATAGATCGCTTGGGCTGCCTGTGTAGGACACTCCATCGCTTGGTGATGCATCAAACCACGGATCCTCCAGCGGATGGTGATCCAACGAAGACTTCCATTGTTTAATGATCATCTGGTTGCTCAGAAAGTCGTAGGCAGCAACGTAACCAGAGCTCTCAGCATAGCGAGCAGCCTGGGCATCATCGAACATGGCGATGAGCATGAGGGTCGGGCGTGGGCGCTTATAGTGATCTGCACCACTGAAAAGATTGAGCACAGCTGCTTTCTCTTTCCGACTTGGACAGCCGAGGATGAAGTCGACGACCTCAGGGTAGATGTAGGCACCGCCCTTCCTGAGGATACGCCTCATCTTTTTATCATCGGCATCACCATCCTCTACCTCATCTTCATGTTTATCTTCATCAACACTTCGTGGCCTCATTCCTTTGTACACTTTCACGAGCTTATCTCTGATGTCGCGCTGCTGCTGCTTAACGAGATCTTTCTCGATCGCGGATAGCAAGTCTCTTAACCGGAGCTCGTTGACTGCCTCCTTGTGCTCTGCGTTGCCGGTGACGTCCGCATAGACAAGCGCTCCTTCGGTGGCGGATTCGTAGCAGGGTTCAACATTAGCTCTGCAGAAGAGCTCGAAGAAAGTGAAAGGCCAGGGTATGCGATCGTATGATCGGAGATCCCAGCGGCGCAGCTCGTGCCTGATGTCAGCGCGGTCTACGTTTGGGAATGCACAGTCGCAGTTGCTGCTTAGAAACTCGTCTGCACTAACGAACCACCGGGCTGCGGTATGATTCGGCATTTTGAGGGCCCGGCTTGTTTTGTATGCTACTGATGAAGTTCTTTTGTTGCTTGTGTTGGTTTCTGGGAGTCACAGTCTTTGGCGCTGTGGGGTAATCCAAAGGGCGAGATTGTGCCGATTTGCGAATTCTGAAAAGTATGAAGAAAGACAGAATCTATGTCCCTTCAGAGATTTAAATACCCAATGCCAAGCCCGCTAGAGGTAGGTGAATGGTTGTCCTATGATTGGCAGCTTGGAAGGTGAATAGGGAAGACATAGTGAATCGTAGAAACAGGAAAGTATTGAATTCGCATCAACCGACGCCTGTGGATACGTACTGTGCCCATGAAAAGCCCGGAAAAGGACTGAATGCTTCCCTGCCACAGCGCTCCGATAACGACAGAGACATCCAATCACTGCGAAGAACCAGGGCCGTAGAAGTAAGACTGTCCGGTTCATGGATGACGCCTCACTTCTAGCAAGCGAACACTATGACTCCAGCTCCATTGCGGCTGCGATTGATTCTTCCAAGGTGTGAAGATTGAGACCGTTTTCTGATGGATGAAACAAGTCCGATGCATAGTGTCCTGACAGTCAAAGGCTCACTGCCATTTTCGAAGAATGTATGATTGAAAGAGCGAACATGCAGAAACATGCCGTTGCGCACGAAGGGGGTTCTCACAGTTGTACAAGAGACACAGCCATACGTAGCAGCCTTGGTGACAACATGGTTTGTCAGAAAATCATGTTGGATGCCACTATGTCTCCGAAGCCCAGTCAGAGAGAGGGCTATAGAGAACGTTGAATTGCAGGCCTTGAACGATTGCTCGAAAGCATGAAAGGTCTGTGGTTTACGCTTGCAGAGGTTGGTCTGCCTCGATATCCTAACAAACTCCAACTCTTACTTCAATCCTGAGGGCCATGTCCTGTATAGTGCCCTCCATGATCTGCTTAGAATCTTGATCCCAGGCCGCACTCTGAGATGGTATAACGTATTGTTATCATATGCCATTTTACGATGCAGTCAAGATGAGTGACATACTGTGAAGACTGCCTCTTTTGATCTGCAAGTGTTCAAGTATTTTTCCCTTTCACCCTAAAAGCTCTATTCGCTGCAGACCTTCCTGATTGGACCTTAAGTGCTACCCCGGGGTCATGATCCTTGATGGTGTACCCGACTTTCAGTTACTTTAGCTCCCTCAGCCCTAGGGTGTGCGAAGCGTTTCCGATCTGTTATGAATGCTTTACGCCTCCAATCACGCTGCCCCGAACTTGCCCCCAATCAATGCTTGCGTCTAGCTCTTCATCCACCAGCCCGCATACTGAAACATTCTCCCCCCTGATTAGATATAAACCATGACTGACTTCTGCGCTCGGTTCTGGATCATCCGGCGGCCTTATGACACGTTCGATGGTCTGGCTGAGCACAAGGTTCGTAAGCTGATCGCAGGAGAGAAGTGTGCCGGTTAGGGTGCGACCATCGGCCGTTAGGACAAGGACTTTTTCTGGAAACAATATCAGGATCTGCAAAGCAGTGGATGAAAGCGACCAAAGCATTTAGCACAGCCCGCGAGCGTGAGGGTACGTACTGTTGACGAACGGCTGTAGGGACATGGCAAAACAGCGGAAACGAGGTGTAAGCGGCAAGACCGCACCGTCAAACGCTACTCCCCTTGCGGTGCGCTGTTTGGCACTCGCCAGGTGACTGGAGACTAGTATGAAGTAGAGAGGGTCGGTTTGATATTGGCCTGGGAAGGCCTCTAAGGTATTTTCAAAACGATGTTTTGGAAAGCTTGCCGCTAGGGACTGGACTCGTAAGGCTGAAAGCTACGCCGAGTCCATGGCAGAACTTAACTCTTCGAACAACTTTCCCTTCATCGATTATTCTATAATCGATGCTGAAGAATGTAAAGCGCGGAGGAGGTGGAGTCAATGACCATGCCTGATGTGTTCTTCACTGGATCGACAGCGTCGAACAGTCTCCTCGGGATGAGGCTGCGTTAGCCTTGATGAAATACCTGCTCTTCTAGACACTACATTATCTTCGAGCTTCTTGGCTATTTCTTCTTACGATTTTCCCACTTTACATTCTACGCTTCAGACATTGACATGGCACATTTATTCGACCTTCTATCGGCTTACCCGGTGGCTGAAACCCTTGCCCAAGCCTTACCTCTTGCGAGTCTCGTGAATCTTTCAAAGGTGAACGCCGAGCACAGAGCTATCTTGCATGGTTTTCCGAGACCTATAGCTACTAAAGATGGCGAATACGAAAGCAAGATACGGCCTGACTTATACATATGCTTTCATCAAACAGACTATTGGCGCAATCTGAAGATAAAAAGTCAGCTACTGTGCTCGGAGCAAAAGCATACCAAAGGTCCAAACCCACGAGGATGCAGGATGTGCTCAATGCCGGTGTGTGAGGGACGTATTGTCAAGGGTTCCTTTGGAAAGCATGAGAACACCTTCCAGAATCGACGACGGCATTTGTGTGTTGAATGCTGGCTTTCCGGAAACCGTCACTCTGAGCGCCGCTTAGACCACTCTTCAGCTGACAAAATACCTTACACCTCCGCTGTTGGGGCAGAGGATTTCTGCAGCTGTGCGGCGAAAGATGGCTGGCTCTGCTCGAAATGCAAGACTGGCCAGAAAGTCGACTTGCACGTTAAACTCAACAGGTGCTGCGGTGAAGGTTGTGACAGTATCTTGGAAGTTGACAAAGCAACCCGACGCATTTGTCTCTGGTGCGATTTACCTTTATTCGGGAACCAAAGCACGGGGATTCTATGTGGGACTAGTAAGCCTATGTCAACACTCGCGTCAGGCGCTGGCTACGCCACCAACGACTCACAGGCGTTAGGACGTTCCGCCATTCTGGAACTGATTGATTTGGGATGCTTGGAGAGCCTAAGACTAGCTTGTTGTAAGGGGACTATAGGCCCCCCATGACCGTTCCTCTAGGCCGAAGAAGGTCTCCGCACCAAGGACTCTCCAGATCTTCAACAAGAAGTATCATAAAACTAATCAACGCAGGTGGGAGTCGCTACACGGGGTTGGTACATCGAGAATTGTGGCAAGGATAGTCATCAAAAAACCATCTAGTGTGGGCCAAGATATCTCTTTTTTTAAGCTATTTGGACCAACCTGATAAGTATCGTCAGTGTTTGGGTCTACAGCACCTCAATATTGAGTGAGGTATTTAACCGCAAACCACGTTTTGTATGAGTCAAATTACTCACACTTACAAAGACGAGGTTGCCATCAACACCGTTAGTACATAATTTCATCCACAAACATCCCTATCGTTTTTCTATCGGTGCACCTATTATGATTATCCTACGTTTGAATTGATTTTGTGACCCCAAACTGAGTCCCCTCTACTGCCGATCTTGTGAAGAAGTCCACCGAGGCATTGCAGACTCCCTTCGCACTTAGTATGCCCCTGAATTGGTTCCGGCCCATGGTCGACTACTGCTTTCCAGCGCGTTCCTTGCCGAGGTCGTCATCTGCGCATAGTGGCTCTTTCGACATCACTCAACTCGAGATCTTCTTTTCAAAGCTTCACCACCAAAAACTATGCTGCTATCATATCCATGGGGTTGAGGAGGCCACGTGGTTTGCTGCAACTCATTCATCTCTTGATCGCGCACGCTGCGTCAGCTAGTATGACACTGACTTGCCTTTCAACCATGGAGTTCTGAGTCTGGGCAGTTTGAAACCCAGGCAGCTGATGTGCTAAAGGAGCTGTCCCATCAATTTTTCCCGAAGGGTTCAGTACTACCAGAACGCTACGCCAAGATCAACCCTGGTCAGAGTATTCTGGCAAAGTCCGTCTTTCAGTGAACAGCCCTCCTGATGCGGTTGCTGAGAGGATCGGCCTCACCACTGCCACAGCCACGTCCTAAAGTCTTACCTGGCGCCATGACCGAGGATGCTGGGCCCTTTCGCTTTCAAGGAACCCTGGTCTACAACCGATTAGATACAAACGTCAAGAACGACGCAGTACCTTTGTAATACGACTCATCTGCACGAACTCATTCTGTGATTATAGACGCACGTCTGCCTTCATTTCCATCTTCAGTGCTTGTATATCTCATTAGTACAATACTAAGGGGCTTTCGCTGCTGAGTAAGTACGGTCGGTACCCAAGGAGCTCGTTAGCGTTTTATGTAGAAGAGGTTTTTGGTAGGGTTGCAAGATTGTATGTAAAGTAAATGTGGATTGTAAGAAGACGAAAAGGGGAAGGTCATATTGGTTCAGTGGATGCCGAAGCCTTTTCGAGATTCTCGCAAGAAGGGTGGAAATGACCTGGCTATAAGGACATAATGGCGGAGAGCTTCGTGGAGAATATTATAGACAGTGCTGTGATCATCATCAGAGCATGCTAATATCCACCATGAGATGATGGAGGTACTTCAATAAAGGCTTCATTTCTTCTGCTGCACTGGATAGAACAAACTTAATCATACGACGCCTCGTCACAACTTCCAGGCGCCGTGTGTACCCCAGCCAGAAATCCACAAACCCCATCTCTCACCCCCGGTATCACGACTTCACCCGAATTGGCTGAGATCTAAAGGCACACTACTTTCCCTACCCGCCCTATATCTCTTCGGTCCTCCAATGAAATCTCTAGGTTTTGGTAATTGACTTTCCTCCTGGAACCTCCATCTTGAGTCTTCGATTCTCGCCATCGCTCCTTTACTTAGCGGACTGGTACCTCTTGCCGGACTCGTGCTATGCGGGAAAGAACCACCATTCGACAGCGTGTACGTGCTTGGGTCTAGCGCGGACTTGATAGGTTGCAATGTTTGCGGCCTTGTCAACGGAGGCGCTGATGGCGGTGGTGGAGGAGCGGTGGGAGCGGTGGGAGCGCTGAATATAGGAGCGGAGGGTGGTGTTGATGGTGGTGGCGGTGGAGGAGGCGCAGCGGGAGAGGTCTGTCCGCTGCCGAAGGCGTTTCTTGCGGCTTGCATGGCTATTGAAGGTGTTAGAGCGCCATTGGAGAAGGATGGTAAGGACATGGGTGGTGGTGGAGGCGACGGTCGTTTTGAAGGTGATTTCGGAGGAGGAGGCGGAGGAGGAGCAGGTAGTGTTAATGCTAATGATGGAGGAGGTGGTGGTGGAGGAGCGGGAGCCGCCGTAGAAGGTTTGCGGGATGTAATGGGCGGCGGAGGGGGTTTCGGGCCTCCCGGTGGAGGCGGCGGAGCTCTTGGTGGAGTAACGTCAGGAGATGATTGCGCCGATCGAACTGAGAAAGAAGATGCCGGTCTTTGCATGGGCTTTGGTGGAGGTTTGCGCAGGTTCGAGACTATAGGATTCGTTGGTTGAGGTGGCGATGAATCGGCAGCCCTTGGAATTGGTCGAAGAGCGGGAAGCTTAGGAGCTGTTGGTGGCTTAAGTGCAGACAATGCCGGTGGTTTTGGTGCAGAGTTTCGTGATGTCTCTGGGTCAGACACGTATGGTGATTCCCGCCCAGTTTCTATTCCACCGCCTCTTTTTTTCAGCGTTGGCATCCCTCCGGCGAAGATCCCCCCTAGCTGCGGGGCTGTAGTCATTCCTCCGCTCTCTCCACCGCCACTGCTCCCTCCCGCATCACTATTACTCCTTGCACGATTCGTTCCTGTACCTCTAGGCACTGGCGGCGCAAGTCCCCCAGGCGCTTTTCCAAATCCTGGTATAGCTGGTGCATCTCCTGTTGATGGGCCTGCTGAACTCCCAGATTCTTTTCCTACTACTATCGGCGCAGACCGGTCGTTCGTAACGGCTTTCTTGAGTCTGGCGCCTTTCGTGATGTCTGTCAAGAGCGCACCCTATTAAAGAGTCATCAGTAATGATCACACCGATACACAACATGAAGAATATCTTGATTTGAGAAATGGTAGGCCTTTGTACCAAAGGGCTTTGTAGGGGTGAACTCACCCGGTCTTTAGTGGCACCTGGAGGTGGCCTAGCAGGTAGAGCGTTGGCCTTGGGAATTCCACCTGGAGGTGGTGGAGGCGGAGGTGGTCCTCCTCCCCCAAAGCCAGGCATTGGCGGGGGAGGAGGCGGTGGAGGAGGAGGGCGTGGCATGTTGCGTCTTGTTTTGTGATGTCTGGGAGGGTATCGGCGTGTGATCTTATGCTTCGCAGAAAAGTGTGCAGTGATGTGGAGACTTTGGTTCCTTGCAAAGACGACGAATTGCTAAGAGCATCACTTAGGCTGCGAAATCCAAAAGCATTGGGTTGCGTAAGACGCTTTGAAGCACGTCGTCAGTTTGAGGTGTGGCGGTGCGCGCGCAGAAGACTAAGCGGAATACATATCGTGGCGCACTCTAGGCGAGGCCGCGCATCAACATAAGTCTTCAACGCATTGCAGCATTTCTATGGAATTCTAGTACTGTATCGGCAATCCTTCACGCTCAATAAGTTGATCTATGTGTACTGGCATGTTGTTGGCCGACTTTATCAAACTGATTTACTGAGATAGAAAGAACGCGCTTTGATGTGGTGGTCTTGCTAGTGTGTGCCATCATTTCTGTCACCTCGCTACCAAGCTCCGGTTCCTGCCAAGCCCTCTGGATTGTTGGTGCCAACGAGTCGCAATCCAATAAACAGAAACCAAGCATGAAGCGTCTTGGATACAAAGCTGAGTCTGTTTGTCAGCTGTGCGAATTCATTTCGACGCAAATAAAACCCAAGGTTCATCTCACGAAACGCTATTCGTCCCTCGGTTGGACCCCGACTCAACAACAGAGATCTCGAGAGCAACTTACCCCAAGGAGCGCGTACGGGGAGCTTGTGGGACGGCTCAATGCTCCTCCACGACGATCAGTGTCAGGTAGCACACCTCGCGCAACCCCAGAATTGATCAAGCAGCAGCTCCGCACAATAGACAAACGGGTCCAAGAAATTTTACGATGGAAAACAGGAACCACAATCTCGGAGAAAGACGCGCTTGACACTCTTCGGGCTCTGGAAAGCGTCGCAAGAGCTACGGTTGGCGCTCCTGGAGTCGAGAATAAAGATGGGATCACTCCTGCGTCTGCGCTCCTCACTCTCGACGCGAATACCTCACAACCAGCCGCTGCGCAATCCTCTCCACCACCACAGATACCTTCCCAATACAGAACTGCGGTAGCAGTGGAAGTTTCCAAACTTGCCCACGACATCATCGAGCACCAGGGAGTCTTCATCACGCCAGCCATCCTCAAAACCTACGTCTCCGTCCAAGCCCTTGTCGGCCATCCTGAGACCTTGCCAGAGGCTTTCTCCCTCTACGCCGGCAAACCAATACCCAAACCCAACACACCACCAATCCAGTACAAGAGCCCCAATCCCAACAAAGCCTCCTCCGCAATCCCAATCTCAGTCGCGGGCATCGCCCTAACAGCAGCCATCGAAAAGAAAGACCTCTCGCTAGCCCTGGCCATAATTGACACAACAATCTGCACACCCGCTTTTCACCGCTCCAAAATCATACGTCGAGCCGTACCGCCCCTCACAGGGTTCGCCCTCGCGCCTCTAGCAGTCTACACGCTCGCGTCTCAGCTGTCAGTCTACCAAGAAAGTATGGACACCACGATGGCGACGAATGTTGCGTTTGCCGGTATACTGGCATACGTTGGGTTTACAGCGACGATTGGTATGGTGGCTGTGACGACAGCGAACGATCAGATGGATCGCGTGACGTGGGCGACTGGGATGCCATTAAGAGAGCGGTGGTTGAAGGAGGAGGAGAGGGCGGCGCTTGATAGAGTGGCGGGTGCCTGGGGGTTCAAGGAGACTTGGAGGAGAGGGGAAGAGGAGGGGCGCGAGTGGGAGGAGTTGAGGGAGTGGATTGGTAGGAGGGGGATGGTACTTGATCGGGTGGAGTTAATGGAGGGGATGGAGTAGAAGGACGTTTGTTCGTGTCGGCGGCGTTAGTGGCGTTGGATCTATCTCATGAATGATCTGATGGACCGAGTCTTATAGCGAGCATTGTGATTACATGCTTTCTCATGGCAATTGGATCGCATCTAGCGACGATCTTCCAAGCCCATGCTCACTGATGCGCTACATTCCTCTATCATGCTCTGCCCGGTTTCCCGACCTGTATGATTTCCCCTGTCGCCCTCTCATCACTCCTCAAAACCGGCCAACTACTCCCATCCGCCTTCGCCAGCGTCAACTCCAGCTTCGTGCCCATGATCTTGAAACTTGACTTCCCCATATCGATTAGCGCATACAGTGGTACAGAAGTCTTATACCTCTTCCTATCCGCCGTCGGCAGATCGACCTCCACACTCTGCTCCAAAAACTCTACCTTCGCTTTCTCCTTTTCAATCTTCTTCAAATAAAGACTCGCAATCACCGACGTCGGCGTCTGGTAGAAATCATGCCGTACACTCTCCACAACCTCCTCCCCACCACCCTTGTTCTTCCCTCCCTTCCCAACGAATAAATGCCGTCCTTTTCGTTTGCACCCTTCTATCTTCATGAATTCGTCGAACTCGAGCACACGCCGCTTGCAACATGTCCAGCCTTTAGTACCTTCGTGGAAGAGGGCCTGACCGGGGTGGTAGACGCATTGCTCGTCTGTGCGTGATGTATTGGGGGTGTAGGTTGCGTGGCAGCCGCGTCGTCGGCATGTAGTCCCTGCTTGTATCTCTAGACTTGGATCGTCGGACTCGGATTCTGGTGGTGCGGGTGAAGAAGCGGGAGGTTGGGAGGGCTGTGGAGGGCGCATGGTTGGTGCTTGAGGAGCCGAAATGCTGCCATTGGTGGTAGCTACGGGTTTTGGTGTGGGTACGGTCTCTTCTGTTGGCTGGCTTTGTGAGGAATTTGGTTCTGGAGCAGGTGTGTCGTCGATTGTGGAGTGTTTGCCTGTTGTGCAAGGCGGAATGGAGAGGAATTCGTCAAAGGTTAAGACACGGGTTTTGCAGCACTTCCAACCTGTGAAGCATGTCCTGAGTTAGTCTCGAATAAGCTTGGTGGAGGTGATACAGGGGGTTGTTTGGGAAATGAGGTGTTCATACCTTTCTGCCCTTCGTGGAAGATGGGGGGACCGGGGTGGTAGACGCAGTCTTCTTCGGGGTCTGAGAAAGTTTTGCCACAGCCTTTGTGAACACACTTCTGTGCCATTGTTGCTGTCATACGATTATTAACGAGAACATCGGACAGATGAAAGCAATGTACAAGTAGAAAAAGAGAAGACGATTGGTGTTTTGGCAAGCTCCTTGAGCTAGAATGTTCGGCTCTTGACAACTAGAGCGGCTAGCCGCGTCCATTTACATATGGTCCGAAAACTGCATCATACCAACCTTACTCTCCATAGGGCTGTTTATCGTAGACTTTCACTGCTTTCAGTTGTTTGGCTCATACTGCCACGGCATCGAGATGAGACCTTCGTTTCGATTGCTCCAGCACACTTCGCGCATCACCTTGTTCACGCGCGCCAATTGCTCTCTTTGTGATACTGCGAAGAATGTCATATCTCAAGTGGAGAAGCGCCGAGGCTTCGAGTACAACGAAGTGAACGTTATGGGACATGGTCAAAAGGAATGGAAAGATCTCTATGAGTTTGATACTCCCGTAGTAAGCTCGCTATCTCTGCATGCGAGAAGACTTCACTGATGTCGAGGGCATAGTTACATGTACAGAGGATATTTCACACATATTCCAAGCCTGATATTGCTACAGAAGGGCGAAAGCTGATGCATCGTTTTACGGAAGAAGAAGTGGAAGCGCTTATTGATGAGGCGGAAGGGCATTCATAGTAGGAGCTCTTCAGCTGCAATATCCGCAATGCCCTGCGCGGACTATGATTGTTTCTAGCCAAAACCAGTGTTGGAACTGCAATACAAATGTGTCCCCGAATCTATCTTTGGAGTGTCATCGACCATATGGACCGGTCATCTTCGCAGCCCCTGATACTGCGCCTTTGGCAAGGTTCAGCGCCGAATGTACGTACGAGCCTTTCGCACTACTCAGCGCAGACGTGAGATATGACGGCAACGCAATCATGTCTGCAGCGACGGAGACCTAGATGTGGAAGTCAGCCTCATGGACGTGCGTCTTTTGCGGTGGGATCTTACCATATGAAAGCCCTGGTCCGCGAATTGCCTCGCCTGGTCGCCGGAAGTACTGTATATGCCAGTCTTCTTACCATTGTCCACAGCTGCTTTATGGATTTTGGCAATTGCATTCTTCAGATCCTCATGCATATTACCATCAAGGATCGGATGTCCGATATTGTTTCCCAGATCGAAGGGGCCGACTAACAGAACGTCAATTCCTGGAACCTGGGCAATAGCATCCACCTAACCTCACGGCTTGCTATCAGCCTCTCGGCAAGTTGAGACTGGACAGCACCATTGATGGGGTCCCTCATACGTTTTGTAGAGCTTCTTTCGTTTCAATCTGCACGACAGTCACCAAGGAGTCGTTCGCCTGTTGCAGATACTCCGCCGATGTCTCTCCTCCAAATTGCTCCATTGGAAACGGCGACCCGAACCCTCTTTGACCCACAGGCGGAAATTTGGCGGATTGAACCAGTTTCTTCGCGTCGTCAGGAGTATAGAGAAGAGGTACGACTATGCCATGGGCGCCAGCGTCGAGGGCTCCTGTATGGGTTGGAATTTGCTCAGCCTGAGAAGGCGTGCGGGTCGCCACACGGACAAGGGCAGCGAAAGATACAGCGTACGCTTTACCATCCAACCTTCGTTTGCAGCTATTCGGACGACTGGACTTACATCGCAAGCTGCAATCGCTGCAACAGCTTCGTGCATTGCAGCATCTGAGGCAACCCGGAGTAAGGTTAGCAAAATTATGCGGGCTGCGAATTGCAACTCTGTGTACTTCATACCGTCAATGTTCCCATGCTCTGTGTCTACACATATCCAGTCGAAGCCAGATCTTGCCATGACCCTGGCATGGTTCGTGCCGGGAAGCATCTGCCATGCCCCGAAAGTGAGGCCTGAGCCTGTTCGAAGTGCTTTCTGGAGACGGTTGGCTGCTTGCATTTTGGTATCTGATGAAGACAGAGTTGGGTTCGGAGAAGGTAACAACGTTGGCGAGTATATTGTACAGAATACCTTGAGTGCAAACCGGGTCAAAAGCAATTGGACGCCATTGCGGGGCACATCATGAATCTGTATCTTGCATGACGCCGATCTGTTTCAGCCCACGAGGTCGGGTTAATGATTCGCCGACGTCACGACAACATTAAACATAGGTAGCAACAAGAAGCCGCTTTCTTACATGTACTTGTAGAAGATCTTGACACCACACAGTTGATCATAATATCTATGTTTCAGACTCACCTACCGACGTGCAGCACCATTGAGCACCATGTCTCCCTCATTAGGTACCCTCGCAACCCTTCCCTTGGAGCTGCGAGACAAGATATGGGAAATGGTCCTCTGGAAGGAGAAGGTGGTTGTCCAGCCTAACGGCAGGCTGGGAGGCCTTTCAGGAATATATGTTCTCATGCTTTCCGAAACTATTTGCAGCGAGATTACGACAGGAGCACTCTATAAAAGTGTGACGTTTGTGTCCGAAAGCCCTGGAGCGCTTCTGAGCTTATTAACCAATCTCAAATCACGGGACGCGCGGAACTTCCACAAGCTAAGAAGGCTGCATCTCGTCCTCCTGCATACACTCCCCCAAGTCGCAGTGTCCCCAGACCAGCTTGATGATTACGACAAAATTAGTGGCTTGGACTGCCTTATGGACACCTGGAGAGTGCCATTCCGCCAGCTCCCTCCGAACACCGAGGAGATAACCTTGGACGTTACCTCTCCTGTATACAATCTCCATGGCTTGCCAAGATACAACAACCTCCAGATTCTCAGCACCGTTGCCTACATTAAGACAAAGGGCAAATTGAGGTTTCGTATCACGGGCTGTAGATATTCAAGTCATCAGTGGCTGCTGCAAAAGCGCACTCTGAACGTCATCAATAGTCCAGAGGTGTTTGTCTTTAGAACGCGTTCAGATGAGGAACTATATCTTCATGAGATCCGCCGGGGCCGCAGGACGAGGTTGGACCCTATGACGCATCGAGGATTCTCCGTGGAAGCAAACGACAAAGGTCCTGCCTTGATGTCTGGTCCGCTGGTTCTACCTCAATGGGATATAGAGAACGGGATTGAGAGGCTAAGGAGAACCTTTTCGATCGAGCGCGGAGTTGCTATCTCGAGCATATACTAGGCCTCTGATCTAAAGATTGCTATCCATTTCTGCAAAGCCCAAGCTTGCACCTTCCATATTCGGCAGTCCAGAAGCACCGGCAGACCTTTCGGACCGCATGAAGTATGACCTCCATGTGTAGACCTCACCGAAGAGTCGGCATCTTCAGTTCGTAGAGTGCTCAACATTGAAATATGCTTGTTTTTTCTGGAAAGCTGTATTCGCGAAACCTCTGGAAGCCAGTTCTGTGCATAAAGTCAGGCTTCTCAATCCTTGCGCTTTCTTTCTTCTTTGTCGACAAATGAGCGGTTGGTGTGTGGAAGTCTTGAGAAGAACGGCGGCTACTAGTACTCAGAGGAAAATCATGCGTCCTTCCTGGCTGGTGGTACGGAATAGCTCAAGAGATCCTGCAGCTTGTAACATACACTCTAGGTATCTTCGGCTATGTCAGATATTATGGCTGACTTGAGGTCTGCCTTGCGGCAGTCCACATGCGTCCTGTTCTAACTCTGGAGCCGTCCTCCCTGCTTGCCGACGAGGTCATGGAACCCTCCAAGGCAATAGCATAAGAAGTGGCTGAGTTCGATAATGTTCTACGGGCGTGTGATGACGATCTACTGCTCTACAAGTTCGATCGGCAGATATCGGTGATTGGGCAATTGTGTCTTACTATTGGAATCTGTTAAATCCCTGACAGATATCAGATTTTGGCTTCCGATCTCTAACAGTGGGCTCAGTCCTTATCGGTCGAATCGTGGTGCACCCGGCAAAGGCACCGGATGGTGGGCTGGCCTGAGGATCTGCAATACTGCTCCACCAGTGACCAGATTCTGGTTGTATCCTCTGAAGATGATTACGAACGGTGCGCGCTTCAATCGATTGACCACCATCACGCGATAGTTTGCAAGAGCCGTAACTACGTTGAATTCCGTCTCGCGAGGCATTTCGTCCTTGTGTCATCTAATCCATGGATGCACAGTGTTCATTACCGTCCCTTGAGTGCTGTAAGTGACCCAATGTCTTAAGGGCAATCTTGACCTGTCGTCATTTAACAGGCGTATGCGAGGGACAAGCACCACACATCTAGCTTATGTCAAAGGTGGACGCCCTCCATATCGTCGTCCTGCTCCATCTGCTCCCTCAACCTTCTAGCAAGCTCGTCATCACTCAAGCTCCCACCTTGCCTTCCACCATGTACTGCCCCACCATTTGCAGTTTCATTCACCGTGGCACCCCCGTTAACGTGCCCACTATCGCCATTGACCATCCCCGTTTCTCCGTCCCTCTCTTCCTTCTCTTCCACCTCAGCATCATCCCACCTAAACCCTCTCCTCTCTACTTCCCTCCTCAGCAGGTCTATCCGCTCGTGCAACCTCGCCAAGACCTCCCGATTCTCCCGTATAGCATCCCGGCAATCTTGCTCGCCTTCGTCGGCGAAAGGCTGTAGTTCCTGGTTCGAGTATTGGAGGTGTGCTATGGAGTTGCGGAACTCGGAGGCTTTGAAGTGGAGGTTTGAGAGGGGGAGGTCGGCGATTGCCAGGGCGAAGCGTTCTGAGGAGATGGGGACTGCTGTAGAGGACATTGTGGGTTTTGTTTCATAGGTCGCAGGCTTGTGTTAGACGACGATTGGACTCAGCTCAAGAGGACATAGAGAGGTGAGGTGTGAATGCGTTTTTGTACAGAAGCTGGGTTAGTGAATGGCGTTGGATATATGTGGTCCGTGCGCAGCAGGGCATACCTCAAAGGTATGCTCTGAACGAACAGCCTACGAGGTTCTGCCGCGACTTGTAAAGACGTTTGGTGTGTCCATTAAAAGTCCTCTGCGGCTGGAGAGATGAATCATGTATGGGACATCGCATGGCGAGCCCCCTGCGCCGGCCTACGATGCGCCAAGACATATACTTCCAGTGCGCCGAATGCCTCGTCCAGAATAGCCCAAGGACCACGAGTACAACTGTCAAATCAATTCTCGGTCTTATCAAAGCCTTTCCGACGGAAAACAAGCTGGGCCCGTGGTTCTGACCTACTGAGCACCAAATCTGGCGTTGCAAGTCTTACAGTGCGGAATTGGGACAGACCACTATGTAGATCAGGTACCGCATCATTTTCAATCAGGAATCGGCCACCTGGTGGACTTCCAGATGACTATGACCCCACAGAGGGTGTGCGCTTCACAACGAAAGATCTGACAGAGAGGGAGATCGCATCTATATTCGGGCCAGATGTGGATACCAACCAAGGCAACTGGTTATTACGGGTCCTTCAAGGCCAGCGCCTGTCAGGTACACTCGATGAAGGCGTCACGGTGCCACACCCGACTGCGTACTTCAATGATATGGTGACGACCGGGCTGATATGGCTTCGAGCGAATTATCCTGTGGACGAGGATGCTGCCATCATGGCACGGATAGAGAAGGAGCAAATGGAGCAAGAGGAAAGTTTGACGGCTGATGCGGAGAGATTGGGCATATATAAGCCCCAAGGAGGCGTGGAGAAGAACCAGATCTATGGGAAGAGTGGGCTCGATGCTATTCGGGAGCACTATGAGAGCCAGCCGGTCGAGGAGTACAAATCCCAAGCGGATGAGATCCGGGTCAATACAGGAGAATTACAGCCAGTGGGCCGAAAGGCCGAGCTTTGTATGTACTGATCTCAAAAACCAGTATATATCAGTATTACCGAACCACCAGGACTTCAACTAATGTATGAAGCTGCACGTCCAAGATCCGAGTGGTTGAGATACTGGGCAGATCGGGCTGTTCTATATGCAGGTAAAGAAGCACCGAAGATGAGCAAAGTAAGCTGCAAAGTCGCATCTCCCATCCGAACCAAGCTTATACTGTCCTAGTGGAAACGTCTCTGGCCGTCCGCTCTGGTTACGTCCTTTGTTGTTGCGCTGTCGATCCTTTTTGCTCAGAACTATGTTCCGCCTCCCAGAGCAGCCCGCATATTGCCCGATATGCCTCCTGCGGCTGCCACCATCATCAGCCTGATCTTTGCTAATTCAGCAGTCCTGTTGCTGTGGAGGTTCCCGCCAGCATGGCGATTTCTAAACAAATACTTCTTGAGTGTTCCAGGTTACCCAGCAGCCATGAGCGTGCTGGGAAACGTGTTCTCTCACCAGCAAGTCAAGCATCTCTTTGGTAATATGCTGGTGTTGTGGTTCATCGGCACTAGATGTACGCCTCTTTCGTCTATAGCCCTACTATTATAGTTTTTGCTAAAACTAATAAAGTGCACGACGACATCGGTCGCGGCAACTTTCTCGCAATATACTTTTCCAGCGGAGTCCTCGCATCTTTCATATCCCTCGGCAGCTTCGTGCTGCGAAACCAATTCTATACCTCTTCATTGGGTGCCAGCGGTGCCATTGCCGGCGTCCTCGCAGCCTGGTGTACTATAAACTCGGAGTATGTCGACCCCTTTCGTCCCGAGACGACGACGTTACTGACAGTTGTCCATAGTAAATATTTCTCCTTCATCTTCCTTCCCCCAGGATTTCTTCCTCCATTGTCTTCGAGCATACTTTTGTCCGTTCTTATAGCTGTTGAACTTGCTGGCATATCCCGAGGGTGGCGACGACTCGATCACTGGGCTCATCTTGGCGGATATGTAGCTGGGTTTGGTGGAGCACAGGTCTTGAAATATAGGGCTAAGGAGAGGAAGAGATTAGAGGCTCAGAGGAGATCGAATCTGGGATTACTTGATAGGGTTAGAGAGGGGCGTTTGTAGGAATAGTACATGTACACCGTGTTCTGAACGCACGCAACTCAGAATGTGTCAAGAGGGGCGGTTTGCGAATAATAGACCGTTCTCTAACGACACTCCACCCAGAATGATTAAATACTTATAAGAAAGCTTTTATAAAATTATTAAAGTATCAACAGAAGCTGCTATTCTGCCGAAGAAAATACTGTTCTTCAAACTACTCAGTCCGAACATATGCCACGATCTAAAAGAACGTTTTTCAACATGGTGAACGAGTCTTTCTTTAACTAAATTGACAATTATACATAATGTCCTAAGCAAAGATCAACCAACAGTAACACAGACCCACTCTTCACCTTCCAACCAGTATGGACGGAGAATTGCTGCAGACGACATCGCGAGCTCCTTTCTTGGCTATTTGCTTGAGCTACACTCGGCTCAGAACCCAGCGAAGTCATCTAGGGAACCTCAAACTCGATTGCTGCGGCTTTATACACCTGATGAATAGTAGGATTCTTTGGTGATGAGATAGGGGTTAGAGCTCTGTGTGTATGATGATATTATTGGCTAAGAAGTAGTTGCTGTCAGGCCATCGCTGTCGACCTGCTACTGAAACAGTCTTAGATTAAGAACCTTAGAAAATATCAAACCAGCGTGTTTTTGTTATATGAAGAGTAAGGCTTTCCAGATGCGGGTAGACTTTGCCAATGTTAGTGTTCGTCGGGTGGAGGTGGGACCTGGTAACGCTGCCCCTGACAGGTACGGGTTTTCCAAAGCTGCAAAGCTGGCGGCGAATGGTGTTGCCGTTGACAATGCTCGAATGCTGGATCCCGTCATCCGGTATTATCTGAGAATTGAGACGGTCGTTGTGATGAAATTTGCTTGTTCTTACCCCGACGAATTGAGAAGGTCGCTTCGAAAGATCTAGAGATGATTGATCAGCGATCATCACCTCACAAACGGCAGGTAAGGAAGGAAGAGTCTTAAGGCTTTCCTGGGCCCCGTTGGCCACGATTTCATCATCTGTCTTCAAGAGAGAAGGTGCGAAGGTGGTCCTCACTTTCACATCCATCCTTATAGCCGCGCCCCATTATCGCACGGCCTTGCCTCCTCGTCCACCACCAAGTCCACTCCCTTGAATGTCAGACCTTCCATCACTTTCATACTCACTCCTCTGATCTCCAGCCTCTCTGATCCTTCCCAATCCTTCACCAAAGTCGGAAGCAACCACTCCTCAAATCTTTTTACCGTACAAAACACTTATTAGAGCACCCACCGGGCGGTCCTCCAGCAATGCCACCAAGGAAGAGGCACCTATACCCAGAGTGACGCAGGCATTCGGCACAAGGGCCTGCTCCAACAGTGTAACAACCGTCGAAGGTGATTATGCTCCGCAAATTCCTTCGGGAATAGGTACACTCTTCACACCAAGGCACCCGCGCCACACCCCGCTCCACGACCAAGACCGCCTGCCGGTACGCCTCGCGACGATCCAGAAGGTTCAACGGCTGCGATACGTAGCAAGGCTGTAGGACGGGGAGGGCCCGGAGCCCAACTTCGCGGGCGTTGAAACCCCGCGGAGCAAAGGGAGCCCGGTCCCTAACGAACGGAGGGAAGAGCGCTGAGTCTGCGATAAGACGCCCTTGGGCGTCACGTCTATGGCCCACACAGTGTAGCAGACCCACACATCGCGTTAAGATGTGAGCTCAGTGTGTGAGACTCTCAGAAATGGTTGTAAACCTATGTGTTGTCAAACAGGGGAGCCCAACTCAACCTCAGCATCACTCGGGCCCCGTTTCTGAATCAAACCTCACCATAGACCACTAGCCCCTCTGAAGGTGATTATTCCTCATCTTCAGGTGCGTGATGATTGTCTGTCTCTTCTTGTTGACTCTCTTGTGCTTCACTGCAGCCTTCATCAATGCCGCACTCATTCCCTCAAGCTCCTCGAGCCTTGGAAAAACGCAGCTCTTCCGCCACCTTCGCCTGCTTCACATTCCAATTGTAGGTTTTTCACTGGTATAACGTGGCGCCGACAAAACCAAGCGTGCTCATGACAAGGGAGATAATTAGCCAAGTCATCAGAGAGTTTGCTGATTCGGGAGTTTGTCGAATAGATCAGAGTCTCCTGGGTGGAGCTATCACTTTGATTATCGTAAGTAGCTATACTTCGAAGCGTACTGGACTGCCGCGTTGACACTGCGACCGACTCTCAACTGGCCATCCGATTGTTTTATTGAATCATCTGACGTCGCGTAAGGAGCAATTGGAATCGTGTGATCCCTGGAAGACCGATATCAATTTTGAACTGATGAGCTATGTCTGGCTGGTGGTAGTACTGCGCTGAACGTCGGCCGTCTCTATTGATCTCCTATAGACAGCAACCCTGTACTCTGGCCCCTCAATCTTTGCGCTCCCTTAATAGATATGACCAGCAGAAATAGACCAAGGGCTTTGGGACCGGCAGATGCATCTCTCAATCTTGGATCGGAAATTCCCATGAACTGTTTTGCAGCACAAGTCAAAGGACCCATTACCACCTTTCACTTCTCCGTCTTCTAGCGCGGACTTCGGAGATCCAGTCATAGATGAGACAGATTCAATGTTGTGATCTATGTGGCCATGTGTGATCTGATGATTGCTGGTATGTGGTTGCCCTATGCCTAGGGGTATGTCTTGGATGATGCGTTGCACAGTCGCCTCCTCGTAGAGAAAAGGTATAGCCAAGGGGAAAAGAAGGCTCAGAACTTGATGGTTCTTGTTGGCTCTGTGTGGCTTGTCATCTGGAAACATCCTCCATTCCTTGAAGCAGTTGGGAGCAGGACCACAAGATTCTTCACTGGACCTGTGTAAGGACTTTACACCTTGTTGAATAGAAAGTTGACAGGAGCAACCATGATACTTAGGTTCGCAGTAGAGCTTTGCTGGACTCGCAGAAGAGCCTTGGCTCCCATGAATGGTATCAGGACCGCAGCGTCTGTGTTATGACAACTCGCCTTTCATCCTCACACACTGTCTTCAAATCGCCCTCCGTTGTTTCGAGTAACTATAAAGTACTCACTCAAGCACTGCACATTCCACACTAAGAAGCTAATCTCTCAAATTCTTAATATCACTATTTGCAATTCCATGTCCTTCTCCCCTTGTCTTTACCGGTGGGAGGACCTTCACACTCGCCTCTAAAGTGTCAATTAGGCCCATTGCGGAGTCTGCGAGCCGATATCGGTAGGCCAGCAACACATTGTCCTGGGAGAATATCTGGACGTGCTCCTTCGCGGCTTGTCAGGAATCGAAACCCGGCCATGTCCCCTACAGCAGGGCCAGGTCTCCTCTTTGAAACTTTGCTGCTCTGTTTTCTGTTGAATGTTTCCCATAGTGAGTTTCACCACAAGCCCCGAACAAGGTACTCCTGTAGCCCTGAACGCTCAGGACGATTGATAATTAAAACAACGTATATTTGACAGAAAGCGTTGGTGAATAGTATTGAGTGTGCGGTCTGTCGGTTGTGAGAGTTGTCGTGCTGAGTGTTGATCGATCGGTTTCGAGGGATTGCTTCCAAACATCCACTCTTCCTTGTCTTCAACCCAACGGCATCTAAGGCACTTTCGGGGCTCTGCATTGAATTGTGCAGTTGCAAAACAGGTTCCGGCCCCACGTAAACAACAAAAGTAGCACCTGAACGGCTATACGAATTTCGATGGAGTTATCGCTGACTTCATATGCATCGGTTCGAAGAAACCTCTCTACCACCTGCCACGTGAAAGGTCCACAGCTGGATCCATCAGATTGCTTTGGACATTCCTATACATCTTGATTAGTTCTGAAAATCTAACTCTATTTGAAGGTATACGCACTCCTTGGACAATATTAACAGCTTTTACCCCCTTTATGGTAAGGGTCTTCAGGATGTCAGCACATGCTTGACTCTCCCGAACCCAGTCACCACCACGCAAGGAGTCATAGCAAGTAACGATCCATCCTGCAGTCTTCATCCGAACGTGAATGGCGAACCAGTGACCTGGATACCTCAACTTTCCTCTATTACCGTTGGAGTTTATCAAATTGCCTTGGCGAAAGCGAATAAAAACGACGTCGGTGGTTTTGTCATTGATCGGTATTGAGGAGGATTCAACATCGCTAGGTACAAGGATCCAGCCAGTCGGAATATCCACGGTAGTCATCAGGAACCTGAACGTCATCGCTGAGTAACATACTCCTGATTTGAACTGCTTCAAATCGTCACCAGTTTGAGTTTGGATCTATCTTGGCGTTGAATGGGGATGTTCCAGTCTCAAAAAGTGGGCTTGAAACGGTGTTGGTTCCTCAAAAGGCCAATGAGGTATGGGAGACTGACTTTCTTGGTAACAGGTGCGTGTCTCCAATGGTAGGCGAATGCTGCCAGTGCGCCTGCTTTATCCAGGTCTGCCCACGAAGTGACTTCAGGTTTGGGAAAATCATATTCAATCAGAAATGGCAGTGGTGCAATCTGTTGCTGAGTTTCCGGGTTGAAGAACGAATCCAAAGTTATGAGAGAAAGACGGTTGAGCGCAGTATATCTGAGATTTGAGAAGTCAAATAGACGGGTCTGCAGAAGCATGTCAATAGTGAAATAAGTTAGTCCAATGAACTCCACAAGCTTAACAGCTGCCGGAACGCAATTCTGAGTTAAAGACTCAAGCCCCTCAACAAACATTCTGGTATCATCTTCAACTTGATGTCTCTATGGGTGATGTTCGCACTCAAAGATCAGAATGCTCAATCAGTAAGTCTTACTGTGCTTTGACGTTACACGGGTTACTTCAATGTGACCAGTCTCCTTGTTGAAATCGTGGATTCGCAGCCCATTTGTTAACGGAAGAGCTTATTGGCGTGTACCACTCCAGTGATCTGGTGGACTGCGTGAAGAGATCCCTCAACGTGCTGCTCAGACATAGGTGACGGGGTTGTGGATGACACCATTATACGCTCCCAGGGTTCCATTGGGCTTTCCAATATTTTCAAGATATGGATCGAGGCTCGGGTCGAGTGCAATGGTTGATATACGACTTCGGGTCCGTTCCACGGCGTTGTGAAATCAGGATCTGACAGGGTTCCCTGGTCCCGCAACGCGGAATTGCGGAAGAACCAGGCAGTGGGGAGGTTGGTGATAGCCTGAAGAGTCTTGAAGATATCAATGGCGTTTCTAGCCATACCAATGTCGTGAATAGCCCCGATATTGTCTATACGCTCATTGAGCTGCTTGGCGCTGGTAGCCGGTCTTTGCGCATCCCTGAGACCTCGTGAAGTCTTGAGCTCATTGTCGACCGTCGTGGTAGGTTCTGCGAGTTCGAGGCAAATGATGTGAGAGCATCGGAGCCAGTAAGGTCAATGTCTTTCATGCTCATCGGGGCAATTATCCAAACACGGTCGACAGATTTGCCAAAATTTGCTTGCACAGTCTCCTCTCCCTTGAATACCCCTCCTCTTTTCCTGCAGCCTTGCTTCTTCACATTTCCTCTGCAGCCTTTCTGAGCTCTTCTGACAGAGACTGGGAGACCTAGCACGAGGGCGCGAATCACGGGGCTCAGGTGAGTAATGCCTGCTTTGATCTTTAAGGCCATTATGTTTTCATCGGCCAATCAGGCTCCGCACTGGCGAAGTGACTCCTCATTCCAATACATGGTGCCATAATCCACAGTGATCTCCTCAAAGATACCAAACTCACGGATTGTTGTACGCACATGCAGACTCAGTTTCCAATGGTAAAGGGAAGGAATATACCAGCAGGGTCGCATGAGTGGTTCATATATCGCGTCCAGTTGCCGTAGCGTCTGCAGTGGATTTGACACTGTGGGTCCTCGGTACCACCAAACTCGGGATCGTAGGGGGGATCCAGCTAGGAGTCGAGGGGACAGAGCAGTCGGAGAAATCTGGAAAACACCCGCTGCGCGAATGACTTTACTGCGTTGGAATTGATGCTTATGTTGTTCACCGAAGCGTGGGTCGATAACATTCAATAGCTTGGACGTAATTGCACCATCGAATATCCCCCGGAATCCACAAGATATTCCCAAATCAACACCCCACAACAATGGCGAAATCATCCTCATGCTAAGGTCCAGATCTAGACATTAACCAACAGAGGCTGCATAACGATCCCCGTAACGACACCACGGTTCTAATCTGAACCTGTGGTGGAGATGTTGGTGCAAGTACTGCTCTTCTTTGTGACAAGTTTGAGCTTTGACGTTTCTATGTCCGGTGAGGAAGTCGTTGAGGCTTGGACATTCCCGACGTCGTTTCAGATAGCTATGGCATGCTGACCAGTCTCGGTTTTTCCGAGAGCGCTATTCGCCGAAGGGACATGTGCTTTGCGTAGTTGTGTGTGGCAACCCATAGTGGAATTCCTCCTCCTCCCTCCCTTCGTCTCGACTGCCTTCAATCTTCTTCTTTCCACATTGTCCAATCTTCTCTCCAGCTTTCTCTCCACCTTACTGGTCACTGTGTTGATTCTTTTTCAGATTATCGCAAGGATGATACTGGCCCATTGTCTTTCGCCATCCACATTGACCACAGATTTTCTGGTGGGTCTTGCATATCGCTGATAGGCCCATCCTGGCTTTCGTCCAATTGCAATTGCCGGATAATCCAGCCCTCTTCTCGGTACAATGATGTACTTTCTTTGACTTCTTAACCACATAGGGCTCAGATTTCTTCTCCTTCTTCCTCACCTTTGGTTGCTTCTTGGCTTTCTGAGAGTTCAACTTTGACTTCGTCATCGTGAAGTGTAGGTAGAAAGAATTTTGGTTTGCCAAACCCTGAACGAATCCAGGCATGAACCAGGTGATCTGCCATGACGCCCAGGAAGACAAGTAAAATGATAAAAAAGATATTCGATGGTATTTTAGATATACAGTTAATGAGGGAATGGATGGCTGAGTCGATTTGCGAGGAAGAAAAGAAAGAGAAACATGGGAGGTCGATGATAGCCGGCATTTTGTTCACAGTCGTTTTGGAAAAGAAAAGCGAGTTTGGTACGTTGCCTCCGCCATCGATCCAGATGGTGTCCACCAGCCGCGCCCCTCCAGACCTGTTCACCAAGGCCAGGCGGAGGTTGTTGGGCGCCGCGTAGTGTCTGATGCGCCGAGTGGGGGCGGTGTAGGCTGCGTCGTAGATGAACAGCTGCCACGACCCCAGGAACCGTCAGTTCAAAGAAAGGGAAAAGGACAAGACCCGTCACAGGTAAAGTGGAGAAAGCAGGTAAAGCAGAAGTCGTTGAAAAGATGATCAAGAGATCACTCACCTGTCTGTCCTTGTAGAAGACCCCGTACGCGTGCCAGAGAGTAACAGCATGGAATAAGGCTGAGTGCCGGTGCCTACAGTAAGTAGTATTAGTCTTCCCAACTTTCATGAACAGATACCTGCTTTTAACTGTAGGTGTCTACAAGAGAGAGCATCACTCACATTGGACTTCTTTGCGAGGATGTGAAAGAAGAAGTCTGTTGAAAACAAAGAAACTTGGCTTTCTTCTCCTGGGTCTCTCTTTAGAGATACTCGTCCTCTCTTCCCCTCTTAAGTCCGCGGCTTGTCTCAGCAGGTGAGTTATCGGCCATAAGGGCCCGAATGTGCCAAATTTGCACCAGCAGGCCGACGAACACGAGCGCCACCCCAGCGTAGAACGGCGCAACGGCAAGCCAGTCCGTCGTGATGGTGATGATGGGCGGTATGGTCATCATGGTGCAATGATGGAGGTGATGGCGACAGTGATGATGTATATAATGAACTTTCCGCGTAAGGCAGCGAAACTCATCCACTCCACCTCATGTTTGACACGGTCGACGACGTTTTCTCACAATTGCTGCAAGACCACTCCACTAGCAACATCTGCTTCATTCCGTAGTCCTTCAAATGTATCGGCACTGGCGTTCGAGTTTGAATTGTGACCAGTAGTTGGCCAACACCACTCTTTGGTCGAGCATGGCATTAGACGGGCCTTCTTCACGGTAACGGCGCTCGTACTCTGCGATGTCGCCTGTAAATCTTTCTTGCTTTGATCTTCATAGTCGGCCTGACTTGTCTGGCAAGAACGTAGTACTTCGCGATAACATGAGCTGCGTGTAAAGGTGACTCCTGTCATTACCTGATTGGGCGTTTTCTGATGGTTGATGACAGCCTTGAGCAGATCCAGATCATAGCACGGATTATCCGGAGCTTGTACAGGTAGCAGCAGATGCCATAGGATACAGCGTTCATCGCGTTGACGGTTGGAAAGTGCGAGAAGAAGTACGTGTTGAGTTCAAAGCTCACAACTAACTCAAAAACAAAAAAAAGCTATATGTAATGTTCATAATTGTGATGTAAAGAAAAGGAAAAAGAGGTGAGAGATCAAAAGAACATTATATTGTGAGTTTTCATCAAGAGAAGACAAATGGACAGGCCGTCGATTTGTAGCTGGAACGAGAGTATGAGGATGCTGAGTCCCGCTTACGCAGGTTTCACCTTCCATGTTGTACATTCTCGCTCTTGCTCTCACCTCTCCATTTAATCAGCTGTGAGATTGTATACTTGTCGGTTTAATGAAGACTTAAGATTGTGAAGCTGTTCCGTGAAAAGCTGGGTACTCCCTCCCCCGTCTTAGAGGTTACGTTAACAAAGAGAGGATGCTTACAGAAGTAGGTATGATTTGAGCATAGGCAGCTGGAAAATGACTGGCTCTGTCATCGTTGATTCGACCTCTGAGAGCTGAATAGAATAGTATAGTGGATGACTCTTTTCAACAGTGTGAGTACGGGTCGCCGACCGCAACTTAGAGCCGTTAGGCTCAACGGCTGGAGGTGATATCTTGAAGGTGTATAAATAAGAATGAGTACCACATAACATTGTGCGCTACTGCTGCTTGAGTCGCTCAATGAGATGCTTCGTTGAGAAAGAGAGTCCATTGAGCTGAGTAATGAGTCTAGTGCTGAGATGAAAGTGGTGATTAGAGTGGCTTGTGAAGAATGTATGACTAACAGTGAGAAGACTGAGATAGACAAAGGGATGATGATATGAAAGAAAGAGAGAGTGTTTGTAAAATTTATCGAAGATTATATAGACGAAAAGAGAGCAGGTGAATTAACAGAGCTCAGTTTATTCAATGAGCGGTGCGAAGTCTTCTCCATTCACCACGGATTGATTAATCTGCGAAGCTACAACTGTCCGTTCCAGTCAGTATCCATCGATGCAGCGCTCAGGAGAGGTTGGTTGACAGCCTCAGGTGTGTTGCCAAGATCCCTCACGGGCAAGGATCAGATTTATTAGGTGGATGTTGCGCTGCTTGATCTCAACACTATCATGGGGACCTAGGAAGTGACACCGTTGGTGTGCATGCTTTGTGCATGTCAGAGGTCTCTGGACCCAAGTCAGTATCTGGGGGCGGTAGCACTAATAGTATATTGGCAAGTCGTTAAGTGCCTATTTCAGTTCCAGTATAGAAGTGCGGTTCTCTAGAGTTGGCAGGCTGTCAACTTCATGCCACCGATAGCCAACACACATATCTTAACGCCTGCATGGTAGAGAAGACTAGCGTAGAGTACCAGAGTCCTTCAGTCCAAGAGAAGTCCAAACGCGTGGAGCGATGCGCAGATACATATGCAGCACACATTCTCAAGCACTGCATGACAGATTTAGCACTTAGAATCGGGGCCCATGCAAGGATCGGAGCAAAATACTAATAGTACAGAAGTTACCACTGGTAGATACAAATCCAGCCATCAACAATGCTAGCCCAGCTCGAGTGGCATATTGAAGGAAGCCAAAACTAAGCTTGCTCAGAACGGCTCCGGAGACGTCAAACAAGATATACCGAAAGATCTGGGTCCAGAGTTGAAGGGACGAAGTCCTTTTCTGTCTTTGTGTTTGATGCACTCTGGTGTTTCAGAGGCCTTAAGATGTCCTGCAGACGGCTTGTACTGACCGCGATCAAACAAGACGATATAAATTGACCGAAGCCTGCTGCTGTGATCTGCTGAAAGCGAAGCGAGAGACTCGTCAAGTGTCTTGGGCCTTGGAAGAGGAATGCGTAATCCATATAAAGGACGCATCCCAGATTTCCTGTATAAGAACCCTTGGAGAAGGCTTGTCAAAAGGGCTCGGTTTTAATTCATGCCAAGTGTTGGTGGCTGTAGAATTGGCGATGTGGAGCCGCGTCGCCGATAGCGAGTCGACATGTCTCTGTTCAGAGCTCGATTGGAAGTCGAGACGCCGTGTGGAAAGCAGGTAGAGGCATCTCCGAGTGCAAAAGTAGAGTACATGGCAAGTCAACGCGTCCGCATCGCTAAGGATTGCTTTAGTGAAACAGTATCGAGTTAGGAGATGCAGGAACTAAGACTTTGAATATTGCACAGCAGCGGGCAAAGATACAAGGAATCTAGATGTGCATACGCTCAAGGGCGCGAGCCTGACAACCACAGCTGCAGCACTAATTGCGCCAAGAGTCAAGTCTCGAAGCAGTTTGGGTGCTAAAACAATGCAATTGGGGTTAAGCCTGAGAGCGACGTCAGTGTCTTCAAACCTCGTTCTGGCCATTTGCTCATCTTGCGATAGAGTCGGTTGTTGCGCTTTCGTGCGACTTGAATCTGAGGTCCTGGAGTCTTGATCCAGATTCCCCAATTTGGCAGTCGAGGCCCAGCGACGGCGCTGGACTATGGCTGTGACAGACACAGTATGCCGGACATAGGAGGAAGTAGTCGAACTCAAACGGAGTGTGGGTGGTATAGTCCCAAGGTCGATTCGTTTATCCCAGCCACAACAAAGAAACCAAACTCCTATTGGCTTGTGGTTCGTCGACGAGCGTCCATTCCAATAGATTTGATCGCAGGTCGACGGGAAAATACAGAGAGTACCAAGGCTCTCTTCGAGTTTCTTCGTCTTATTCTGCTGTGTATTTGAACATCGTGGTCCGGAGGACCCTTATGTTGGCGAGATGTGGAGATTTGGCAAGGCAATTCTGTTGCTGATGGCATCAGGAGACTCAAAATACAGTCGTATAGAAGGACTTGTGAATAGAGAAAAGCAAGACTTGAAAGGGTATATGAATTAGATAGATGGTCGAGAATATAAAAGTCTAGACATGCGCTGCCAAGACCGCCATCCAATAGCCGAACTAATCTACAGACAAGAACAGATTTGGAGTAACTAGACCTGGTACCACCGAATGCAAATGGAAAGATCGATGGTGTGAGAACAACCCAGTCTACACAAAAGATCAGAGACCGAGGGTATGCTTCGTCGTGCTTACTAGCGTTGGTACTGGAAGCTGTTAGCCGTTAAGTTGTTTCTAGAAAGTTCACAAACTTACTACTGAAGCCATACCCCTCTGTCCTCCCTTCCCGATCACTCTGATCAATCTCTACTCGAATCGTCACATCCAGTGCCCCCGCCATGCCGGAAGAATCGATACCGCTGGCGGCCATATGCTTCGTTCCTGCACCTTCTTCGCCGAGATGCAATGGGGAGTGCCCATCTTTCCCGGTTGCCGCTGCTGTTTGGGGTCTCGGACCATGACCATTGATTGCTCCATTAACATATCCATTCCTCGGAGCATGGTCGCTGGAAGCCTCGGCAATAATCGCATAATTTCTGCTTGGCATTGTGCAATGATTCGCATTTGCCGTCATGTTACTGTTTCCAGGATCTTTATCGAACAGGTCCAGTAACGTCTCATCGGTACCAGAGTCCAGGTGATGGATCTTGTTCCGTCTAGCGAGGAGATTGGCAACGGCTTTCGGTGGAGGCTTATTAGTGATGGCGCTACTGATGACGTTGGCCATGTAGCGATGATCCCGCTCAGCCGGGATGTTGAGTCTGGGGTTGCTGTAAAAGCGGCCAAGGGCTGCCAGATGAACATCACCCCCTAGGATGGTGACGCGAACATCGTATTCTTGCGCAATGGCTTGCAGACGAAGAATCAAGACTTTGCGCTCTTTCTTGTGTTGCCTTGCGGTATAATGGTCATCAAGGTCATCCAGCAAGTCGACGCCTCCATCAAAGTTGTTGAAGAGTGAACTTCCAACACCAAATCGCTTGCTCAGAAAACGAATGGGCCCGATGATCGGTGATGACAGAATATTTTCCAGCCATGCGAGGCGTGGATATGCAATTGGGACCCCCAAGAGCACAATCAGGTGCTTGATGCTGCCGACTGCAGTGCGGAGTTCGGAACGTACACGCTCAAAGATCATGTCATACGAATCCGGATAATTGACCTGATGCCGAGTTCGTTCCGTTCTTGCGTCTATACCAAGGAAAGCAATGCCTGCGCCAAGTTGCATGTACAGACTACGACTTCTCTCTTCGACGTAAGGACCAGGACGATTGCCAATGATCCAGCAGGAGTCCTCTCTCTCTTGTAACACGAACGTATTCTGCAGCTGTCGAGGATCTGCCCCTGCGCCGTTCATACCTTGGCTATGCATCGTCTGAGGCGCGTCAGTCGTAAAGGTGGATATCGGAGGTGCAATGTGTTGCTGAAACAGGCAATAATATTTGAATGCCACCCCGCCAATGCCGCGAAAGACAGCACACTTCATAAAGTGGTCCGTATAAGAGCCGAAGCCGTCAATGATATCTGGTTCGTACGAATTAGTACATCGGTTGACTTTGAGCAGTGGAACTTCTCACCGTGGTCATCCCATATGTTAATCTGGGGTATTTGTCCGTTGGCACTCGCGAACGGCTCTTGAGAGAACCAGTCCACATAATTATTACAATAATACTCATCACATTCTGCCCTCAGCTCCTCGTTGAAAGGAAAATCTCTTCTTCTCTTTGGATTAGCGATATTTGTCCATGGCCGTAACGGCCCCTCGCTTCGTACATAGTCGTTGTAGATTTGGTCTCCTCCACCTATCATAACATGAAAGGGCTTCTTCTCGTGGACCCTGATGACATCATTCCAGAGCGCGGGACCAGACCAGGCGTCCACGTTCGTCCCCACTGAGAAGCCGTTGCAGGAGTGGAACATAATACGCATCGATTGGGAAGCGGCAGGCACAACAAAGGTGCGAGTCGATCCGCTGCGCGGACTGACACCAGAAAGATGGCGCATATTCTCGATAGAATATTCCCAGCGAGCTTCGTGTGCTTGAAGGGGAACATCGATCTTGAACCTCCAGAAAACGTTGAGGGGATCGGCATAGAGCTTTACCCCGACATAGGTCGGCAATTGAGATTGAGCGCCATTGCTCATGTTGTCTCCAGTATACTGGGAGTATCCACTACCGTGGCCATTCGAGTAGCTATTGGCAGACTCGCCGTAGAACGCACCGTTTGCTCCATGCCCGATAGGCCCCAGGCATCTCAGTCTCAATTCCGGTTGTCGCTCCGCTGGTGTCGTAACCAACAATACGCTCCCCTGCCAAAGACGCGACTCAGCCAGCGCGCTGCTTATGCCCTTGAAGTTCAGCAACGGCCCGCATTTGACATCTAGCGATCCGTACGCGTCAGGGCCTCTACCATAGCCGTTCTGTGTGTGAGTGAATTCCTCATAACCGCTGGCAAGTGCTGCCGGTTCTGTCGCATGGTCAGTGTTGGCAGTGGGCGGAGCTTTTCGGTTGTATGATGTAAAGCCACCTGTATTGGCAGCTTTCTCATCATCTGAGGAGTCTTCTTGGTGTTTCCATCGGTCTTTGGAGGCAGCCGTCATGATATTGCGCAAGACTTTTAAACAGCCAGTAAGGCGCAATTAGTCGGTCTTAAAGTGTTCGCTATAGGAAGTAGGGTATTCCTGCTTCTTTGTAGCGATACTGCACAATCGAAGGGAAAGAGATGAGACTGAATTAGGCACCTTACTGTGCTGTTCTGAGAACATGTAGGTTGCGAACGGGAAAGGACCAACATCATCAAGAACGCCGAAAACAAGAGAGGTTTCCACATATTGAAAGCCAAGAATACCAAGACCATCACGCGTCGCACTGCCTTCCTTTTAGTGTCGAAGTTACGAGCACATGTGAGCCCCAGTTTGCGGCTAAAGAGATTAGTAAGCTAGGTAGGAGGCTGCAGATCGGTTGGCGTGCCGTTTTAGACCTGCCGATCCGGAGCTTAAACCAGACATTCTGACCACAGGGGTTTAAATATTCTAATATTGAGACTTTACGACAGCTAAGGTATGGAGGGAATTCAAGACTAACATCGAGTATCTCAGTGCTATTTCGTGAGCTATCTGAGAGCGGTTCCAGCCAAAGGCCGCTAGAGCTGAAACATGTGGTATGACATGCGACTCCCGAGAGTGGCCATGAGACCATGTCGAACGCCTGACCGTATATCCATACGTATCGCGATCTCCCACCAACACAATCAGAAAGATGGCCAAACACACCAAGTGATTTCCATTAACGCCTAGGAAGAAGTACCGGCTCCAGAAGCACCGGCACCGGAAGCAGCATCAGGCGGAATCGCGCCATTCGCAAGCCAGATATCGATCAAAGGCTGCATGGGCTCCATATCTTTCTCTGACAACAGCTTGTACAGCATTGCCACTGTCATGAAATGAACAAAACAACTATTCAGTTGCTTGTCCATCCCCAGGCGGTAGAAAGGGTTCTCCCAGTGAGCGTGGTAGAGGTGAGCGTAGCAGCGAAACATTTGACGCGTGATGTTCTTGCAATCGCCCAGAAAACTTTCAGGGAAGCCGCTGGACTTGCCAGCCCAGTCATTACCTGCAAGGGTAGAGAGCGGAGTGTTGAGTGTGGTGGGTCCTGTGGGGATTGGAGTGTTGGAGCCAGGAGTATTCATGCCGCCAGAGGCGTAGGTCGAAGCAGCAACAGTGGAAGAGTCGGTCGGAAAGAGCCTCGGATCATGGATCTTACCAACTATCCACTTCTGAACGAGACCGATGTACTGACACGCTGGTACCTTAATAGGGGTCTTGTCGTTGTTAAGCCAGGTGTAGGTGTGACTACTAGGATCGATCAGATAGGTATCAAATCAGAAGCATGTAGAGCTTACCGTCCAGCGGACATTGTCGGGCAAGACCTAGGGCTGCAAACAGCTAGACCGGTGTTGCTGTCAATCTCTTGAATACACTGAAGCAAGCCAGCCAGTAGACGGTTTTGCTCGACGACTGGATATCAACGGTTTAGTGATTTGCCCAAGATTTGCCGATGACAGAGAACGTACTCTGATGGGCTAGCCACTCCCCAAGCTCGATATGCTTTGGTTGGGCGGCCAAAGTCATGAAGTTGCCCTTTAAGATAAAGTTGGTAGCATGCTTTTCTTTGAAGAAGAATTTCGTTGGTTCGTTGTCCGCATGACTATCTCCACCGTACCCATTATCCGGAGTCAAGGTTGAAGAGATGGATGTCGAATTGGTAACCGGAGGCATTGAAGGAGTAGAGCCCGTCGGAGACGCGATCTGTGGGGCATGGCCTCTCTGCTGATTGTTCTTGTTATCCTTGTTCGACTGGCGGCCAAACTGGCGGCTGCTAAATACCTTGTCAGCCATTTCCTGCCCCAGCTGTAGATCTTGTAAGAATCCTGCATGGAACAACTGCGCAACAGAGGGAAGGCAATAGTGACTTATTGAGTCGCCTATGCAATGGACAGCACTCCGTCACCCTCACCCCGGAGCCTGTTTGCTGACAGGTGAAGGCCAACTAGCTAAAGATACCATCAATAGAAGCTTCTTGCTCCTTTGCTTGAGCTTGACAACTCCCTGGATTCGAAAACTGGTGGTCATGCTATACCCCCAATGAAAGCTAACAGAATTATGAAGACCCCGTGACATTTGACTAGGCCGCCGAGAGCAGCACATTTTTGAACCGGCAGATAACGTGCAGAGAACCCATATAAGCAGCTTTGGCATTTGTCAAGACATGGAGAATGATGTTTACTTACACACTCTGGAAGAAGGTCGCCATTGTTGGCGTTGACTTGGTGTAATTGTGTGGATCAAGTTCCTCAGGGTTACACCAGACTTCGGCGGTGTCAAGTTCAGCGGCCCCGCCATAGCGCGTTTAGGCGCAGCCGTAGGCCATGAAAAGGAATTTAGAACGAGGTCCAACTACCAGCTACGGATCAGGTACGAATACTAAGCTTTAGTACCATTTCGTGCAAAAGCATTGGTAAGAGTGATTTAAGATCATTACAGAGATTACGTGGAATTGTTCCCCGGCCTGACTGACCAAAGCTCTTTGAGACAGGCACTGAATTATGGCCGAGACTTCAGCGCAGTCGCTTGGGGCGGAACCCTCAGCTACCGTTGATAGCATGTTCGCCGACGACGAAACTTCAATGAACCACAACCACGCAATGGATACAAGTGAAGAAAACGTGCAGTCAAGAGAGTTAGAAGATAAAGATGATGATGCAGCTGGGTCATCAATGCGAAGTGGTCTTCACCATCATGAGCTTGGAGCGGTGGTGAACGGACACCATAATAATGAGACTGTGGTAGCAAATGGGGCCAACATGGATGAAGAGGATGAAGGAGGCTTGTTCGGCTCAGGATCAGAAGATGAATCCGCCCGGTAAGAACTATACCCGTTCAGTCCGTCTTAAACCCATGGAATAACACACTTGGAATAACACTTGGAATAACACTTTGAATAACACTCGTTTCAGCCCCCGGCACAAGCTCGATGACACAGAGCTTGACCCTGGGGATGATGAAGGCAGGAATGATCGACTGGCAGATGATGCATACGGGGACGTCGATGCAGGAACAGAAGGGCATAGCGCAAACATCATGGATATCAAACTTGGCCGGCATGCTGTACCTGATCCAAGTGACGGCGAGGTACGTCAACGTGCCCTCAGCGACGAGCGGTCAAACAACTGTATCATCTAACTTGTTCCTAGCTCTATCTCCTCAAGTTCCCGAGCTTCCTTGGTATCGAACCGAAGGTGTATCGTCACCAGGATTTCCAGCCTCCTATCACAGACCATCACTCCACTGGCCTTCCTTCCTCAACATTCTCTCCGTACTCCACTGCCATCAGCACACTCCGCTGGAGACGTTCGCCCAACAACCCTTCTCAGCTGCAATCGAACACGCGCATCCTACGCTGGTCGGACGGCTCTCTTACCATGCAGCTTGCCTCGAACCCCACAGAACAGCTCGAACTGCCCGCCAAGCCACTCGCTCCACCCCAACGTAATCCTCTGAAGCCAACACCAACAGCCACCAACCGGGGTCGTCCCACGAACGGAGAAGCAGCATACAACCACCAGCTCGAGTCACACACCTACCTCACCACGCCCCACGAATCTGCGTCTTGCATCCGCGTTACGAACCACTTGACGACCTCCCTCACCGTCCTCCCGTCCTCTGATCAGAACGATGACGCCCTAATTCGCCTACAAGAGTCCCTCGCGGCAGCTGTCCGTGGCAACAAGACCTCCGCAGATGGCGGCGTAAACATCATCTCCATTAGCGAAGACCCCGAGCTCGCGAAGAAGAAAGCCGAGATCGCAGAGCGCGAGAAATCCCGCGCACAACGCCGTCGCCAACAACAGGAAGAGCGTGAACGTGACCGGGCCAATCGTGTGCTTGGCAAGAGCGGACTGCGTACAGGTGGAGGCGGAGGGTTGACGGTGGGTGGACTGGAGGATGATGACGGCATGGCAACGACGAGAGCCAGGCCGAGTAAGCCGAAGAGGAAGCCTCGGAGAAATAGCGAATACAGCGACGACGAGGACGGGTTTAGGAATAGAGGCCGCACTAGGGAGGACGAGTATGATGAGGGCGATGGCTTCTTAGTCGCTAGTGATGAAGAGCCGGAAGTTGTGGAGGCGAGCGAGGAGGAGGAGGAGATGGGAGATGGGATGAGCGAGGAGGACGAGAAATCTAAGAAGAAGAGTCCGAAGACGGAGAGGGTGGTAGAGAAGGCGGAAGGGGGAGACGAGGGAGGGGTTGCGGCGAGAGGGAAGAGGAGAAAGGTGGTGGAGGATGAGGACGATGAATAGGGATTGTAGTCACTTGATCATCTGAACGGCGTAGGCCATGAGCTCTCGAGATCTCGAGGCGTTGATTATGGTCTTCAATAGCTCATCAAGTCCTGCCTTTCAGAATAGATCTTGGCTGTAAAATTCATAATTATCTTCATCGAGCTAGTTACTTAAGAGCCTTGAGCCATACGCAAGTTGGCTGTGCATAGGAGGTATTTGTTGAGCTAGTAGAAACGAAGCTGAGCTAAATCGAGTGAGATCAAAACAAAGCTCATTTGAACATATGGAAGAACCACCGATTGAGCTGCTGGGAACGTAGCTAGGCCAAGTCGAGTGTTATTACAGAAAGCTCCTTTAGAAAGTTGGGCCCGAAAAAGGCCACCGATTCCAATTATCGGAAAACTGGACCTTCTGCCTCGGCGGCGCCGGACTCTCTACCACGGCTTGTGCCTCTGCAGAGGTATCAGCTGAAGGCGCAACAGCAGCATGCCCATCCGGACCCAAGTCCAACGACTTGATCCCCGCCCTCGCTATCCCGATGATCGTCAAGCAAAGATGCTGCCCCTCCACTTGTCTCCCATCAGACTCCACGTCTGCACAACCCGGAAGGTTCGCCTCATGACGTTTCTCGTGCCACCCATGCTGCCGCCTCTCCATATCTTGCACGAGCCCTAACACCCCTCCCTCGGTACCGTCATCCTTCCCTAGGATGTCACGTCTGACAACCTTCCTGGCCATCTTCCGCCAATCGTCGGGCCCAAGCTCGATCTCGATGCGCATGGGACAGTCAGCAGTACCGGTGTGAAGGTGAGCGGTTTCTGGGGATGATTCGCCTATTTGGAACATCTTTGGACCGCCTTTTGAGGCTTCGTCGTCGATGCTTTGAAGTAGCTTGCTGTACTTGTCGATTATTAGGGGGAAGAGCGTGCCGAGGAGCATGATGTTTTGGAGGGCAGTGGCGAAGGTAGAGAAACAGTGGGGACATTGGATTGCGGTGCGTGCTGTGTTCATTGCGACGCGGAGAGGAGGGAGAGAGGTTGGGAAGAACGGGGGTGGGAGGGACTGGAAAGAGTAGAGGGTCGAATAGAGGGTTGCGAGGCAGGTGCAAGCAGTGTTTGATGGGGTTGATGGTTTGGTATTGGGTTGGGCCGGGTAATTCAAATGCTCTTGAGCATTGTAGTTTATCACAGGACTACCACTGCTTTTACATTGAGTTATCGTCCAGTGCATAGATAGGGTTTAGCGGACTTACCTGAGAAATGTAGGATTTGAAAAGTCAGGAGGCTGCCAATCAGAGAAGTCGATGTCTGCTATTTGTCTGGGAGCTTGTGCGGAAATTTCTTCGTTTCCAGGCGGAACGAAATTGGGCGCTCCCATCTGATATTGGCCCTAAAGTGGTATCCCCATAATCGTTACTCAAGTTCACGGTATCTCCTATCAGGTTCCAAGGGTCAGGAACCCCGTTCAAGAGGTCTGGGTCATTGTCCGGTACTTCTTGGTCTTCTCCGAGGTTGCTGCGTCGACGCTTCTTTGGCCTACCCATCGGCTTCTGGAAGGAGTAATGGCAGACGAGGTCATGGCTATGGCAGCGGGAGCACTGCGGAGAGTCGCCGGAGCACTTGAGCTTTCTTCCGCCTGTGTTCATAATTAGCTGTAATGTAAGGATTCGTGGGTTATCAACGAAATGCATACGGCACTCATCGCAAGCAGCATGCTTCTTGGAGCTCACCTCAGTCGCTTGTGGTTGTTCAGCTATTGTGGATGCCACAGGACTGCCCATAGTACTGCCCCATGAAAACCAGTCCAGTAGTGGAGAAGTTGGCGGCATCCTGCGTTACGCTCAGATACAGTTCACGCAGGGTTGGAAGAACTGACAGTACTGTAATAATGCTGGCGGACCCAGCTCGCACCTATCGCCATTTCAGATTCCCCGATGCAGGGTATGACGGCGGAACGTATTTCCGTACTAGTATGACCACAACGTAAAAGTTCACGACTGACCCGTATTTAAGCTCAAGTGAAAAGTCTCCATGGCGCCGATTGTGCAGTCGAAAAAGAGGAAAGCGGTCACGCGTGAAACCACAAATACTTCTGATGCGGCCTCCGATAACGGATTTGATATTTCGACGTTAAATAGCATCCTTTCGCAAAGCGAGGACGGATCTGTGGAGGAAGACGAACCGGATCTCACCGAGAGTGAAACTGATGGAACGAGCTGGATAGATGAAGGAGCGGAGGAAGAGCAAGAGCTCGACAGCGACGAGGTACCCTCAGAAGGCGAGGCAGATGACGACGGCGTAACAAAGGTCAATGGACCAGAGCTGTACGCAGACGGCGAGATCCCAAACAGAAACGGCACTCATGGATTAGACGGAGCTGAAAACGAAGAGGTTCAGCGTAACTACACTGTCGCAGAAGATGCCAATGGCAATCCTAGATACGTGTACAACGACATTAGTCCCGTCTATGATTCAGACGATTCAGACGCACCCGCGACGACCAATACCATCGGTAACATTCCGCTTTCATTCTACGATTCTTATCCTCATATCGGCTACGATATCAATGGAAAGAAGATCTCAAGGCCTGCAAAGGGCGAGGCATTAGATGCGTTGCTAGACAGTATCGAAGTGCCAAAGGGATGGACAGGGCTCACTGATCCGTCGACTGGGAAGCCACTTGAACTTAGTCAAGACGAGCTGGGGATCCTGAGGAGGATCCATATGAACGAAGTGCCAGAAGAGGGTTATGACCCCTACCCTGACATGGTTGAATATTTCTCCAGCAAAACTGAGATTATGCCGCTGAGCGCAGCGCCGGAGCCAAAGCGTCGATTTGTCCCCTCAAAACATGAAGCGAAACGGGTGATGAAGATTGTCCGAGCTATTAGAGAAGGCCGCATACTGCCTTACAAGCCTCCATCGGAAGAGGAGGACGAGGATCCTGGGACTAAGCGTTACGACATCTGGGCAAACGAGGAAGCACGACCAGATCATCCCATGAATATACCAGCTCCAAAGCTACCTCCACCAGGATACGACGAAAGCTATCATCCTCCACCAGAATACCTACCGGACAATGCGGAGAAGAGAGCATGGGAAGAAGCCGATGAGGAGGACAGAGAGAAAGAGTACATAGCCACAAATCACGACTCGTTGAGAAAAGTGCCCGGTTATGACGGCTTTCTCAAAGAAAAGTTTGAGCGGTGTCTGGATCTGTATCTTGCACCGAGAGTAAGGAGGAACAAGCTCAACATTGATCCTGAATCGCTGCTGCCCAAGCTGCCCAATCCGGATGAACTCAGACCTTTCCCAACCAGCTGTGCAACCTTGTTTAGGGGCCACGAGGGACGCGTACGAAGCTTAGCTATCGATCCTTCCGGAGTTTGGCTAGCGAGTGGAGGCGACGATGGCACAGTGCGGATCTGGGAACTCTTGACCGGGAGGCAGATATGGAAGGTCAAGCTTGGAGACGAAGAAGCCGTGAATGTGGTGCGGTGGCGACCAGGGAAGGATACTGTTATACTTTCAGCAGCTGCTGGCGAGAATCTCTACTTAATCATGGCGCCGAACTTGGATCCAGAAATTGAGGCTACAAGCCGTCAGCTGCTGGATGCAGGTTGGGGCTATGCTGCCGGTGGGACCACTGCCGTGACCAATAGTGCAGTGAAAAAACCCTCGCCAGCGCAGTGGACACGGCCAGGCCGATTCGAGGATGAAGGCGTATTAGTTAAGATCGCTCTTCGCAACACAGTAAAAGTCATCACATGGCACCGTCGCGGCGAATATTTCGCCACTGTCTCGCCACAAGGCCAGTCCAGCGCCGTTGCAATACACACGCTCTCCAAGCATCTCACGCAACTACCCTTCCGTCGTCTCAAAGGCTTAGCTCAATCGGCGCAATTCCATCCTTCAAAACCCATCTTCTTCGTTGCTACACAGCGCATGATTCGCAGCTACGATCTGTCAAAGCAAGAGCTTCTAAAAATCTTGCAACCTGGAGCTCGCTGGATCTCGTCGTTCGATATACATCCAGGCGGAGACAATCTCATAGTGGGATCTTATGACAAGAGATTACTTTGGCATGATCTTGACCTCTCTACACGGCCTTACAAGACTCTGCGGTATCACAAGAAGGCCATTAGGGCTGTCAAGTTCCATCAAGGCGGCCTTCCTCTATTTGCAGATGCAAGTGATGATGGAAGCTTGCAGATTTTTCATGGCAAGGTTGTCGGAGACCTGATGGAAAATGCTACCATCGTCCCGCTGAAGGTTCTGAGAGGGCATCAGGTGAAGAGGGAGTTGGGCGTGCTAGATATAGATTGGCATCCAAGGGAGCCGTGGTGTGTCAGCGCTGGAGCAGACGGGACCTGTCGGTTGTGGGCTTAGGGTTTAGACTCTGTTGAAGCTTCGCGGAAGTATTCACAGCATCCAGTCTCCAGTGACGCACTTTGCTATCAACTTACTGACATAGAAGCTTCCAGAAACTTTACATAACGAACTAGCCATCCCTGAAATGAACATCCAAACCCCATAGATATGCCTTCTCATGTCATCAGCAATGAAACGCATCGCCGTTCGTTGCAGTCGTGGTACTGATCCTTGGATGTAATATGGAAAAACCTTGCCACGCCGTCAACAACAAGTTTCTACCGTGCCAAAGTGTTTTTGAAGATGGAGCAGCTAAGTTCCGTCTCCAAGTGGTGTGGCCAGACAATCCGGACACGGCCAGCTCACCCGCTTGCCGGACCTATTTGACGAGCCTCCCCTCTCGGCTTCAGCAGCCTCCGCTTCATCCTCTGTCAATCCCATGTCCTTCAGCTCTTCCAACATCTTTTCTACCGAAAGCAGCCCACCGTCCTTCTCCTCGACGTGACTAAGGAGGAACTCGAGGAGCTCAATTCTCTTCCTTTCCGAGTCGTGTTCCGGGTTCTTCCTGACGAAGTCTAAGTAGACCTCCGTCATGGCCTCGATGGATCCTGCACTCAGCATGGCATTGCGAAGCGTGTTGGAGAAGGTTAGCTTCTCCTTGTTTCCTTCGCAACCATCGCACAGTGTGCTCAAATCGCTGAAGCGCTTTGCATCGGCAGGATCTTCCAGATCAAAGATTTCAAGCGGCGATTTAACACGCTCTGGAGTTAGGAAGGCGTTGGTCGGGTCGATATTGTCATCGGCGCTGAGCTCCGGTGCCACAAGTGCTGTCTCAGAAACTTGCTCAGGGTTGACAGCCTTGAGTGGTGACTCCTGCTTCTTGGAAGCTGCCCACTTCTCTAGAGCTGCCCACTCGTCCTCCTCGTCGCTATCGTACGTATCTTTCTGGCGATGACGAGGAACCTTGAGTGAAGGCGGCGCATGCTGAGGAATCCCATCGTCAACGAGAGAGGAAATGTGAGAAGCTTCCGGGCTGTGAGAAACCAGAGACGACTCCTTCGACACATCCTGAGCGGCCACTTCTTGCGCCCCTTTCGTGTCGACCTCTTCCACGTGAGACTGTCGTTCCTCGACCTCCTCCTCGACATCGTGCGCGAACTCCTTTTGCCCATCCATGCCCGCCGACAATAACACCCTCCACTTCACTAGTAATTCCCTGAGCATCTTCGTTTCCTCCTCCCATATGAATGCTCTGTCAAAGTCCAAGATCCACTGACCGAACAGGATCAGGATTACAACCTTGAATCCAAGCTCTTCGTCCCACCAAGGAAGGATGCACTGGTGGAGAGTACTCAGATTGACAACGTCGTTATCTTCAAGCATATCAAGAACGTCTCCGACTGTCAAGCGCAAGATTTCGATGCTGAAGTCCCAATGTTGAGGTAACAGAGATATTGTCGAGGGAAGCTTCTCGAAGAGACGAAGGAAAAAGTCCGGACGCGCAAGGTCGTATCCGAGGATGTACATGGCTTGGCCAACTTGCTTCCCTTGACGCATCGCCGGAAGGTCCTTGAAGAGCAGCATCATTCGCCCATCGTCACGCTCCAAATCCAGGCTCAGCTGGGTGAGAGATTGATTAGCAGAAATTTCCCGGATGGAACTGCCTTCCAAGAGCATGTTGTTGTTGATCCGCTCTTCGAACGACATGTCGTCCTCCATGTAGGCAAGATACTTGCCCCAATCGGTTTCACCACTTGCCTTGGTGATATCAGGGAAGTCCGGCGTCGCCGTGCTACTGTCTGCACCCGGTCCATGTGTCCCCTGGAAACTGCTACATCCATCATCGGCCAGCATCTGGACCCTCTCTCCGATCGAGTCTGCATTGACGCCAATCAGTTGCTATACTAGGGTTGAAATTGTCCAGCATAGGAAAGCCTACCATTACACGTCTGTCCAGACACCACTTTCTCGTCAACACTTATGCTATTCTTCGTGCCATTCTCCACTTTCTCCACTTTTGAAAAGTTAGGGATCGGAGGCTCGAACATCTTCTCCAGGGCCGCTCTCCTCAATGTGGACGAGATCGCACATCGATCCGTCCCGCTAAGCCTTCTCGTAGCTGTCACCTGCCCGCAATCCATCGTCTTTGGCCAGCCTCCAAGCAGTCTACTCCTGCCCCAAAAGGAGTCTTGAGCTCGTGAATCCGCCCGAGGAATGTCCCCAGAAGTGGCTGGGACACTGCTATCAAGAGCAGAGAGAGTCTGCTTTTTTGACCAGCCTCGGAGGGTCGGCCAAGCTCCTGGCATCATTCCGGACATCGTTGCGAGAGATTCGTTTGAATCTTCCGAGAATTGGAGAAGAGGAGCTGATGGTGGCGGTAAGTCAAACTGTGGATGCGGGTTGACTATGAGAAGGTGAAGGTATGGAGGTGGAGTGCGGAGGTGGAGGTATGAAGGTGGAAGACGAGGCGAACAAACAACGACAAGTGTTGACACAGAAGCGGTTCGGAGAACTGTTGTGCGAACAATGAACAGCCGTGGCACGATCAGAGATGTTCGGTATCAACGGTGATGTAGTATGTTCAAGATTCCAGGACATCAAGTGTGCAGTTGAAACAAGATGCAAATGTCTGGCGTTGGCAAGCTGTGCGTCTGAAGATGCAAGTTGAAGAAGTAAAGAAATCAATTGTGATGTCGAATCTAAATATAAAGAAACGATAAGAGCTTCGTGTTATCGTCTATAACTCCAAGTGTTGACGCCGAGCCTAGTACGAAGTGTTAGGTTTCCGGGATCTGGTGTGGTGAATGATCCGGAGTTAGTTGAGGAAATGTATTCACTAGTAGCAAA
>JAABUP010001672.1_pt1 | contig 46031 bp, 40 predicted proteins | sample 5559201 | NCBI WGS metagenome assembly JAABUP01 (sample SAMN10711887, study PRJNA513373) | rock metagenome | isolation source: Antarctica rocks | place: Antarctica
GTCACAGCTGAAGACGCAGCGTTCCACAGCGCGTTACGGCGGCTTGAGGAGGTAGGCGATAGTTTCTTAGGTGTGATCATGGCCCATGCTACAGCGGAGGGAGGCCTGAGCGAGCAGTTTGATGGCACCACGGACTTTGAGAGGGGAGCGGCGAACTTGACTTGGAGTTATGGAGCGTTCATTGCTGCTGTAAGGTGGAGAAGCGAGCTCCATATGCGCTAGATGATTTCTGGCCTTTTGCTTCTACTTTAGTTTCTGACGTAGAGATTATGAGAAATGACTTATGAATTGTCGCTTGTATTTTCTCAACAATCAAGGAATGAGTGGGAGTAAAACTATACGTGTGTGCGGGAGACTTGGAAAGGTGCCTCTGAAATGACTTCAAGAGATCTGCTTGTAACTTGGATGCGGCCAAGATATGACAGCTGAAGATTTCTGATATATATTAAACTAATGACTGCCAAAGTCATGCTTGGCCCCTTCGCTCAGCGGTAGAGCGAGAGATTTCAGTACTTCGTTCAGATTATCTCTAGGTCGCCTGTTTGATCTAGGCAGTGGGCTATGTATAAGATACCATTTCTGTTTCTGGGAGACTCACGATCTGGCCATTCGGATTCTTGGAATTCTTCACAAATTTTTGAGTTATTCCTAACAAACATGACTAAGCATGATATTATACCACTGCTGCCTCATGATCTTTCTTCAGACTGCCTGACTAAGATATTATTACTGACTCTTTGTCATAGTAGCTGAGCCTCAACCATCAATAGAATGATAAACCAAACCAGTTTAATAACACTGACTAAGTGTTATATATCCGTTCTTTATATAAAATCCGGTTTCTTCGTACCCCTACCCCGCATCACGCGAACTTTTGCGTTCATATTACATTATTCTTCACTTCAGACCTGAGGAGCACGAGCCAATCCAAAGGACACGGACGGACGAGAGGAAGAAATCTAACGCAAGTAACGGCAAGTTAGCACGTACCCCATAATGGATGTGCTGATCACACGCCGCCCCACACTCCACTCACCTGACCCAGAAGAGCTCAGATCGGGCACAATCATACGATGAGCATCTTCCTCGAAGGGAAAAGGACGGGGTATTTGAAGGAGTCGTGTCGCCCATCCCAAAAACAACTTCGTCTCATCCGGAACCCGCCTGAACGCTGCAATACGACGAACGCCATGGCTGATCGAGCACAGCCCGCCGAAAACGTACTCTTAGATATGGGAGAGGAGGGACAACATGTCAACGGCGGGAGGGTTGTGGCTGGCGCCCCAGCGCACGCTAAGCCTCGATTGGTCACAGTCTCACAAGTCGGCTCCCCTTCTTACCAGAAACCTGCAAACCCTGGTCCCTTGGGCCTTCTCGGTTTCGCTATTACGACTTTTGTTCTCGGCCTTTATGAATGTGGAGCTGGGTAAATAGAAATATTTGCGCAACTTGCCGTTGATGTGCTAACAATAATCATTAGGCTACCCAACTCCAATCCAGAGGGCAAAGTTGGTCCTAATCAAGCTGTGTTCGGCCTAGCTATCTTCATGGGTGGATTTGCGCAGTTCGTAGCTGGAATTATGGAATTTAGTTGCGGCAATACCTTCGGCACGACGGTACACTGTTCCTACGGCGCGTTCTGGTTCAGCTATGCCATGTTCTTGATCCCCTCTCTTGACATCAAGGGCGCCTACGGCAACGATGCGCGTGCGTATTCTTTCGCCATCGGAATCTACCTGATCTTATGGTGTTTCCTGACGCTCATCTTCCTCATCGCGGCGCTGAGGACCAACTACGCTATCGTCGGTGTCTTCGGGTTCCTCGTTCTCGCCTTCTTCTTCCTCTCGATCGCCAATTTTATCTCTACCATACACCCGGTCGCCAGCGTCGGTGTGAACAAGGCAGGTGGTGCCTTCACGGTCATCTGTGCCTTCATCGCCTTCTACGCCGGCGGCTCGGGACTGATGACTGCCGACACAACTTTCGTACGGTTTCCCCTGGGTGCTATATCACGCGAAGAGGAGAAAGTTTGAACGATCGATGATGATCCAAGTGGTGGAGTATAGTGGATTTCCTTCTACATGAGAGTTTCTTGTAATACCCTTTTAATGGATTACGGGCGCTTAACCCAGTCACTACGGAGTCATGTGACTTCTACTATAAGTCTAATATATAATACTACTGGGTATAACTCAGCATGCCGCAATTCCACATCACATTGCGTCCATGACCATCTCATCTATGTTCATTTCGGTCAAGTCTCATCCATTGGTGCTCTCTTCCCGAGAAATCGAATATACCACGTCTCCATCCTCTATTCTCTGAAAGCGACCAGCACAGACAGCCTGCGCCTCGATGTACCTCGGATTCGCCGACTCGGTCATAGGGCTTTAGCAGAATCCTCCAGTCCAACGTGTTCGGGACCTCTGTCCACGGAGAAGTGGGAATACCTCTTGCACCACGCAAGGTCACGGTGTTCCCAACAGGATCTTTCGGCAGTCTACTCTCAATCAATTCCAGTGGTGACAGTAAGAACCGTTGAGCCAACATCTCTTATGGAATGCGCAAACGCAAACGCAAATGCAAAGAGTGATGCTCGACCCGGCTCCAATTGAGACAAAGCGTCGGACCTTTATCCGTAACGTTGCCAGATACCTCGAACTGCCGTCCGAAGCTCGCGCGACGGATTGTCTTTTGGATGCAGCCTGTGTCGCTTGAAGGTCTTGTTTGCTTCTTCAATGTGGGGAACCGCCTTCCGTTTCCTAAGCTCCGGGCGCGCCATTATTATTGAAACTTCTCCAGTCGGACGAGTAGAACCGGTTCTTCGAGTGATCGGATCCGTGAATAGCTGGTGGACCGAGTCGATCGCTTAATTTACCACTAGCTCTAGTGATTGCGTCTTCAGTATTCGAGATTGGGTACGGAGAACCGGACTGCGCTTTCCTGGGTGGCTTCAAGGCTTGCTATTTCGGTGTCGAACTGCCTCAACCCACTTTGCCCCCTTGCGCAAGTACGCTGAGATTCGCACGCAAAATTCACCGGACGACAACCTGACTGGGTGATTGTGGTTGGATACCCGGACTGGTAAAGTGGACAGACAGTCTTCGATGGACGCGAGTTGAGGTCTAATCGTAATTCGTAATTCGTAGGTCGTCGCTTAGTCAGCTCACACCTGTCAATCGTAAATCGTAATTCGTAATTCGCAAGTTCTCACTTAGTCAAGAGTTGACCAAGTCCAAGAGGGCCAGAGGCTGAGAGCAGATCCCAGAATCGCACATAGAATTATACATGACAGGATAAGTTTTGTCCCACTCGAATTCTAGAAGACGGTCACAATAACTATACTCATGTCCAAGTTCTCAACGCGGCTCCTTATGCAGACACCACCGTGGCGGATATTCCTTCTGGGTCACGCCACAGAAACCGGTCCAAATCGACAGTGGCTCGAATCGCATATGGAAAACCCAGATGGTCTGGGTGCGAGGAGCCTTGCCCCGATCCAACCTGAGCCGACGGCCAGCCTAGCCGTAGGTTCACATGGATGTTAGGTACACACGTTACGAAGTACTTGTACACATACCTTACTTACATGTAAGTACCTTAGTTATGTGTGTGTCTAACTCGTTGTCACTTATGCAATGCGCGCGTTGTATGACCTGTCAATTGCACCTTCCCCTCCCTAGTTCCCTACCTAGCTCCCTACCTAGCCTACCCTACCTAATCCCTCACTAGCCCCTCCCTCAATCACTCCCTATAATCGCACTCTACCCTGTAGTTCTCCCAAACGCATAAACACCGCACTCCCGGCCCCGCTTTTCCCTACAACGCACCACAACCGTTCAAGTGTCGGGCTCCGGGTTCCAAGGGCGGGGGACAGGGATAGGGGATGCGGACGCACTGTGTGCTGCCGGCATTAACGAGTGCTTGGAAAGGAACGTTAATTTTTGAAGTGGAGTGGGATTGGGTCGGTAAATGGACTGTATGTGGCGTGGTTTCTGAACATCATCCTTTATGGTAGAAAATCTGTGGAGAAATGAGTGGGCGTGAACGTTGTGCGGTGAGCTTGACTGGTTTTCCATCAGTTACATGTAGAATAAACAGCAGGTTTTTGAACGGTTGCTTGTGGACGTGATCTGCCATCTTCCTGCATGTGAAGAAAAGTATAAGCTGGGAAAGGACCGTATCGAACAGACGACCGACACGGATAAAGAACAGAACAGAACAGAGAGATCAACTACTTCCGACCGGTTGAAACCAGACACGATCATAAAACATGGTAAACAAGTCCAATTAATCACTGAAGGGAAGTGGGAATCAAAGACGGACGGACCCGCCCTCCCTTCCGCCATCCCTTCCTCACCTCCTTTCCTCCCGATCTACCCTACGTAAGTCGCGCAACATATCTCTCCACAAACCCCTTTCAAAACCCCCCAGAAGATACCCATACTCAAACCCCAAATCCCAAACCCCAAATCCCAAAGCCCACACCCACCGATCCTCACCTCCAAAAATCTCCACATCCAAAGTCAAAGTCCGATACAAGTACCTCACCCTATACCCATCAACCAACCAACCAACCTGCTTCCATACACCTCAATCCTCAACCCCTCAACCCCTCAACCCCTTCAAAAACGCCCTCTCACATCCACATCCACATCCACATCTCCCCCTCACCCTCCCCCTCACCCTACAATAACGACATCTCCCAACCCCCATCCAGCAAAAACCCATCAACCCCGCTCCCCGCTCCCCGCTCCCCTCCCCCTCCCCCTGCCCCTCCCACCTTCCCTCTGGGACGGATGGAGGGAAGTGCAATTTGTGTGTTTTGCAAAGATCACACGTACACGTACATGTCCATAACCATATCCCGATCCCGATCCCGATCCCGATCCAGATCCATACTATCACATATCCATATCCCGATCCCTTCCCATCCCTTTCCATCCCTTCCCAACCCCTCCCAACTCCTCCCTTCTCAACCCCTCCCAACTCCTCCCTTCCTAGGGCCTAGGGCGCAGGGCGCAGGGTGCAGGGTGCAGGGCGCAGGGCGTGGGACGTGGGGCATGGGTACTTTACACCACTCTCCTCTCCTCTCCTCTCCTCTCCTCTCCTCTCCTCTCCTCTCCTCTACTCTCCTCTACACTACACTACACTACACTACACCACCTTTATTTCTTGTTTCTTGTTTCTCGTCTCTTGTCCGGCCTCGACCTCAGCCTCAGCCTCAGCTTCAGCCTCAGCCTCAAACAGGCGAAAAGGAGAAGAAGAAGGAGAAGAAGAAGAAGAAGAAGAAGAAGAAGAGAGAATTCTAGAAAAGCTCAAGCTCAAACCCAAACCCAAACTCAACCCAAACCCAAACCCAAACCCAAACTCAACCCCGTACCCCGTACCCATGAGCCCAGCCCAGTCCCAGTCCCAGTCCCAGTCCAGTCCGTATCATCGTCCTCGTCCTCGTCCTACCCAGCGAGTCCTACCCAACGAGCCCGTCACCTCAGCCACTCTCAAACCGCACTCGTACTCCTACTCATACTCATACACATAAACGTGCCGCAAAATAGTCAATCGTACATGTAAACTTTGGATGAATCTCGGACTTGATCGGTAGGTGCATGTAGAGTACGAGCGATCGCTGGTGTACTTCGATAGTACTTGAAATCGACAGGGCGGGCCATCGACGCGGTAGGGGGAGGTTTGGGATGCGTTGTGTTTTAAGGAAAGCTATCGTTGAATGCAAGGTTGGCTTGGACCGTTCTGATAGGCATTGTTGACATGGTTAGAGTGAGTGAGTGAGTGCATGCGTGGGCTGCACTAAAGTATGGATGGCTTGCTATGGGATATGGACCCGGTTCTCGGACCGGCGGGTGCGGGTGCGGGATATACTGGAGGGATATACCGGGGAAGGGGATCGGGACTGTAAACTCTGGGTCTACGGGGCCAGGACGGAGCGGGTCGCTGGTTGCTGTTGTACGGCAGCCTGGATGGTCCCGGTCGAAAGCCAGTCTCTCAGACCAGATCCGTACGGCTAGGTCACACCGGGCGGAGTGGCTGTTCATACGCAACCGGAACACACTCTGTTCTGAGCTGTATGGGTACAGCAACGAGGGTTCTTTGTTTTCGAGTGCGCTGGCGGAGCGCGAGAATGGAGATGGCGAACATTTGTGTTGGGATGGGGATTGAGTGATTGTATTGAGATGATCGTAGCTACGGGCTTTGCAGATAAGGAGATAGGATATATGTTCCATGGAACCGAACCAAGGGAATATTCAACGACCGCTCTGTGCAGACGCGGCTGTCACGAAAAAGACGAGAAATAGAGGTAGATATCCAAACGTAGCATAAGTGTCCAATTTTTCGAGGAAATGTCCACCTTGTTTCTGCCAAGGTAGGGCGTCATCCAATCTCGTAGTAGATAACAAAAACCACAAATGAGAAAGGTGGAGTAGGGAAATACGTCGTTCGTGAATTATGTAAAGAACGGTAAAGTGCATAGGCACGCTCAATTGCTCGTAGGAAAAGGATGGTGTGATCGTAACCGTGCCGTCATTCAATGTCGTGTCGCAGCGTCTGACACGACTGAGAGTGGAGCTACCCAATAGGCAAAACCCTCACTCCCAATGATAATCTTCGCATCAGGCAGCTGAAACTTCAGAGATTCCCAGCTTGCCTATTTTTTGCTCGAGGCTTGCAATAACCGCTGGATCGGGTGTAGATTCGACCTTCTTCGGTCTGTCGATGTTGTTAGTAGATGCTCATAAGGCGACGGTAGAGACGACTCACGGAAATCTGGTACAAGCTTCACAACGCTCATGATTGCATTTCTCGCACGATTTTGACTTTTCTTTGAAGACCGTCGAACACGAGTGACACGTCCACTTCACTCTAGTCCTGACATGTCGAAATTGTCTTTCCATAGCTGGGTATAACTCGGGCGGAGGCTCCACATCGCCAGGATATCCGTCAGGGTACTTTTTGAGTTTCGGCGGATCTCTAGGGCAGATCTTGCAGCGGACATGTTGACAACCCGGGCATGTCGTCTCATCATGGATGAAGAGCGCGTCACACAAGTGACAATTCCTCCTCACTCTCTGCCTGGCCTTTCTACGTACAAGGTCTCTGCCATTCTTTCCAGGCATGGTTAGCGGTTGGGACTTGGATCTCGTCTTGCTTTTGGTCTTTCCGGGATCCTCAATCAGTGTACTAGCTTCACCGCCTGCAGCACCCACCGCAGTGCTCTTGAGTTGAGAATCCTTATTCTTCTTGGCAGGATAACGCGGACACTTCTTGCAGCGTGTATGGGTGCAATTGGAGCATACCTTATCAGGACCGAAGGTAGTCTGGCAGCGATGGCAGTGGCGATGGATCCTCATCCTAATAGGCTTTTCGATCCTCTCGGAAGGCCTTGCGACTGGAGATTGCCATTCGTGGGGTTCGAGAGTGAGACCGTACTTTTCAAATAAGGCACGAGCCTTCTCCTGCTGCGTTGCGAGTTTGGACCTTGCGACATCCTCCGTCGACTTGCCACCTTCAAGTCCTCCGGTAGCACCCGTATCTGCACTCTTCGCTTTCGAGTCCTTGACCCTTCTGATCGGATAACGCGAACATTTCTTGCAACGCTTATGGCCACAATTGGAGCATGTCTTGTCGGAGCTGAAAGTCGTCTGACACTGGTGGCAGTTCCGATGAATCCTCATTCTGATCGGCTTCTCGATCCTGTCGGCAGACTGTACACGAGTATACTGCCATTCACTTGGGTCGAACGTGAGACCGTACTTCTCGAACAACGCGCGAGTCTTGTCCTGCTGCATCAAGGTCCGGGATCCAGCTGTGGCCTTATTCGAAGATGGATTCATGTCCCGGATGGATTGCTGAATCGCAGCAGGTACAGAAACGGCTGCAGCCGGTGGAGTACTTTCAGTCTTCATAGTATCGGTATCGACTGCGATGGGTTCAGCGGCAGCGGATGTCCAGTTAGGTACGCTAGCCAGAAAGTTGGCACTGTAGCATGTTAGTCCGAGATTACGAGCAGCCATGGTCAAACATGAGTAGTGGAAGTAAAGTATCTCACCTGTCAGACGGATTATCAGGACTGGTCATAGTGGGCGCTTTGGTGTTAGAGTCACCACTAATATCGGCCACGCTGGAGATAGACCCTCTGTTGGAAGGTCCTCTTCTAAGTACAGTCTTGACCTTTTTCACTAATTTGGTGAAACCTTGCGGCTTATCTTCAGGCTTGTTTGAACCTTTTTGTGCTGACGAGCTCATCTCGGGGTGTTCCAGTGTAGATGTTCAATGCGACGAACGGTCTCGATAGCGATTCGGTGCTCAGGAGTAGAAGCGTTATAGAGACTGATATCACTGCGATATAGTGGCTGGGCTATCATCCGAGCTTACCGGAAGCGCGCGCCAGGACGTGAACAGTTGCAAAAACAGCAAGACTGACCTGGAATGTCGGAATAAGTGTTAGACGGAGGTGACAATGGGGTGTTGAACTCTTGGTTGGCAAGATCGAATTCCACGAATCGTCTTCAATCTTTGACTGACCTGTCATACACGTTTCGCACGTTGCTGGAATGGCGTCCACGTTCTCCCCGAACCCGCGATATACCCAACTGTAGAGTGCCGCAGATTTTCGAAGCTCGGACAGTGGATTCGAGAGGCTAATAAATCAGTCAGCGACGAACATCGTATCCTGCCGTAGCGATAGAATGCGCTCACCGGTCGATACAGGGATGGGAAGTGCAGGAAGCCTCACTCAACTGGATCTGGCTCTTATCAACTTGACGCAGTCCTCCTTCAGAGCGGCACTATCCAACAACGCTCACGATGAACATCCACACTATTCTTGTATGTTGTGGAAGTGAAGAGGAGTCTAGCAGGTGACGGGCCGTCGAGAAAAGAAGACATCGCTTCCACCCGCACTCATAGATGGGGGAGATGGGGAAATCGCTGGGGGTAGGGAATTAGCTCGCTTGGATAGACGGCCCAGAGCTTTGCTTAACTTAGGGGATTGTGGTGTGTGCTCGAGGTGCGGTGTGCGCTGGAAGAGGGAAAGGGCGAAGGAAATGCGAAGAACGTTGAGCTGTGGGCAGCCTATCAGTCTGCGCGACGAGGCAGCGCCACCGCGGGTGGGTGGACGGACCACTGGTGTCGATCCCTGGCACGGTCTGTCGGCTGCATGAACTGGGAATCACAAGCGAATGAGATTGGTGGGACCATTTTTGATGGCGTTCCCGTCAGAGCAGCTTTGCCGCAGCACGGATGTCCTTTGCGTTCCCGACTTATTTGCTCGGTAGCGGTTGAGCACAAACCGAGCGCCCGTCAGTGAACGAGCGAAGATCTCATACAGAGTAGAGCACCTAGATGCTCGACAGTCCGGAGTGGACAGCTTCCGAGGCGCGGTTGTGCGAAGCCGAAATGACTGACAGTGTACTTGCGCAACGGATTAATGTATTACTGCTGCAAAGCCAGCAGAGCAGCATATGTGCGGAGTACAGAGATTGTCCATGAGAAAGTGCCGTGTTCGGGGAGACATTTGACATATGTATGTGCAAGTACAAGTACAAGTACGTCCAGTGCGAGGACTCGTACATGAACTTAAACCATCCAGACGCGGATACTTTGTGTGCAGTCGAAAGGATCTTCTCTTTCGGATGGCGTTGAAGCTGATTTAAGATGTGCTTTTCGATTTTATATTTAGACACAGCCCTACTGTAAAGAATTGCCCTCAGTTATCCAGTGAGGTAATGTTTTTTTACTGTAATCTAATTCATACCTTACATGTTGTTAACATACAAAGGTGACGACTCTTCTGATTCACAGAGCAGAAGTGCAAACATGTTCATTCAGCACAATTCCTGATTCATGCATACCCATTAAATTCACTGAATCATGTTCATGCAGTGCCTTTTTGTCAGCACATCATGCACCTAACTTGTATGTGTCTTCAGAATCTTTTGTGTACATCAGTTCATACTATATACTGAGGTCAGTTACTTTCTGGCTGCTTCTTTCTCTTCAACTCAAGGTGTGATCACTACATTATACATTTAAACATATTACACTCTGTTTTACTGTCTGTGCTGCAATCTTGCTCTTCTTTTGCACACAGTTTAAGAGTTATACAAATTCTACTACACTGTTCTTTCTGAGAACAGACTATTGAACTGATCAAAGCATGTTTGTGTGACAGAGTAATTAATGTCATAAACAATACAAATAATGCAGTGCTGAAGAGAGGTGACAGCAAAGACAATAAACACATTGTTCTTTAAATAATGTTTATAATAAGATTTTAAATATAGTGTCAAGTCAGAAGAGATGACAAGAGTAAGAAAAGCTGACAAGAAAAAAGTGTCAACATCAGATTGAAAAGAAGAAGGCTTGAGCATTAAGAACAATGCAGCATTACTTTGACAAGTCACAGTCAATGCACATTAAGGCATCATCATCAATGAAATCAGCACTGACATAGGCTGCTCAAGAATACAGATGTTGACTTATAAATGCTGTCACTTTCTTCTATCTTAGAATTCAGACAAAGCTGCAGTCAATGCACAATTTAATATTTAAAGACAAAGTCATGACATGTGACAACAATGACATAGGCTGTTCATGAAAAGCATTAACATCTGATGTGCAGTGTTATGGCCAGACCGTAACCAGCTAGTATGTTTTAGAGAATATGCAAAGAAAGTGTATACCTGAACATAAGCTCATGCAGGTCTATTGCTCTATAGCGAGCTCGACAAGGCAATAGACCTTTGGTAGGTCTATCAGCTCTATTGCTCTATAGTGAGCAAGGTGAGCACAGCAATCCTCTAGTATATAGTAGGGCCATTTCCCCTATGAAAATGGGTCATGTTCAACTCAATACAAGTTATCAACTACTGGTTTACCCTACACTGCGCACTGAGACCCTTATATCAACAAGCACAAACCTTTAACCCTAATATCTGAGGCATCTCAGATCAGAACATAACACTTTGAACACCCTTATGATATAAGAATGACAATCAGTGCGCAGAAGTCAGCTTTGACAAGTCAAGTCAACCTTCAAGGCCTTCAGCAAATGATCAATGTACTCAAGGTACCGGCACCTGATGTGTTCACAGACAAGAGAGGGAAGCTGTGAGCCTTCTTGATCAAGCTTGAGTTATATATTGAATTCAACCAGGCGAAGTTCAGGTTTGAGATGAACAAAGATCTGTTTACTGTATTGTACCTCAAGGATGCAGCATTTGATTGAGTTGATCCCAAACTGCATGAGTTCCTCAACAAGACACTGAAGAAACAAATGAACAATAAGAAATTCATATTTGACAACTATAAGAAGTTCAAGGATAAGCTTCAAAGAGCCTTCAAGGTAGTTGATGAGAAATGAGCAGCGGAAAGACAACTTCACATCCTGAAGATGAATAAGTCAGCAGCCAAGTATGCAGCAGAGTTTCAGTGGATCGCAGCCCTAATGGATTGGGATGACAACACTTTAGTATTGCAATACTATTGAGGACTCAATGAGACTATCAAAGATGAGATAGTCAGAATGAATCAACCTGAAGAGCTTCAGAATATGATTGATATCTTCATCAACATCAACAGTTGTCAATGAGAATGACAGATGAAGCGTACAGGGCACTACACACCAAAGGTGTGAAAAAGACATTATACCCTCAGAAGAGGTGACTCTATGAACCTTGACGCAATTGAGAAGCACTGTGAGCAGTGACCATGAGTGAAGCAAGAACGGCGCATGAGCAAGCTCTATAAGCCTCAACTCTGACAAGCAGAGACTTGCAAATGTTACAACTGTGAAAAACTCAGACATCTTGCAAGGACCTGCAAGAAACCTCAACAAGAGAGAAAAGAAGTTGCAGCAACAAATACACACATAGTGCATGATGCCCTGAGCTGAACAGCCTGCTACAACAACATGTGCTGAACACATATGAGCAGTAAAGATGAAGTTGAATGGTACCCACAAAGACTCAAGAAGAAATGAAACAGTTATGACATGACAGGTTGACTGAAGAGATTAGCTATCCTAGAAAAAGCTGAGATCAAAGAAACTGATACTCACGGAACCCAGGTAGAAGAAGACTACAGTGATAGCATCTGAATAGTCCTGAATTCAGACGTGAACCCAGAGGATGTCAATGACTGAGAAGTTGACATGAGACTCAAAATAAGATATGAGCACCCTGAGAATCAGCGCTGAGAGATGCGTCAACAACTGCTAAAAAGACAGCAGAAAGAGCTCAAAAAGGAAGTTGATGACCTTAAGAAGCAACAGAAAGAAACAGAAGAAGTAAAAGCATGCTTAGAACTTGACAAGTTGATGAAAGATGTATAAATGACAACTAACCCAGTACTGAAACAACTTGTGTGAAAAACTAAGAACCACAAAATCGAGATCCGTTTACTCACAGGGTATTTAACACCAGACAGTGGTCAATGAACCTTTTCAGAAGACTACATGCCACCTGAGTTTCTGGGTAAAGTGAAAGCACTTCAGATTCAGATTCAGTGAGAATATGATCAGTATAAACTGCACCTACACCCAGAACAGTATATTGAGAAAGGCAGTGATGAATACATACAACTGATTGTACAAGAAGTAGAGCCTGAATGGTTTCAGAACCTCTGAAGAAGAGCAAGTGACGCAGTACAGTTAAAAAACTGCAAGCTTCCTCAAAGAGACTAGAGAACAAAAAGCTTCTAATGTCTCAGAAGAACAGCAAAGACCATAAGATATGAGTTGACATTCAGGTTGAACAGGATAGAATCCTTTGAGCAATGGTAGACTCAGAAGCAACTGACAACTATATTTCACAGCAAGTGATAAGAATACTAGAACTAACACTGCAGTGAGCGCTGAAGCCTATGCAGGTATATATGACCAACAGGAAATCTGAGTGAATAACAGAACAGGTTCACATTGAAGCCATAATACTAGAAGATCCACAAGAGTTGATGTTTGATGTTCTCAATTTGATCAAGTATGATGTCATACTAGAGATGCCCTGATTACGCAAAAAGAACTCAAGAATCAATTGAATCAGCAAAGAATTATATGCCACAGTAGATGTGTATAAGATTTCTGAACAACCGAAAATGAGCTTATCAGAGCATAAGTCATGAGATCACAAAATACCGCTATTGAAAGACAAGCAGTCAAAGTGAATGCCACTATACTCAATGAGCAAAGATCAACTCAAGGAAGTCAGAACTTACCTTGATGAGAATCTCAAAAGAGGATTCATCAGACCATCAAAGTCACTGACAGAATACTCAATCCTGTTTGTATCAAAGAAGAATGACATGAAGTGACTATGTGTCAACTACAGACAACTCAATGAGATAACTAGACAAGACAGTTATTCCCTACTGTTGATCAAAGAGTTGCAAGACCGGTTAGACAGAGTCAAGTGGTTCATAAGTCTAGACTTGAAAGAAGCCTATTACTGAGTAAGGATGAAGAAAGGCAAAGAATGAAAAACAGCGTTCTGAATGAGATACAGACACTATGAATACACTGTTATGCCGTTTGAGCTTAAGAACACCCCCGCCACCTTTCAAAGGTTAATCAATGACATGTTGAGAGAATACCTTGATGATTTTATAATCACATACCTTGATGACATTCTGATATACTCAGATGATCTTGAGATGCACCGCAGCCATGTGCACAAGGTACTAGAAAAGCTCAACAAAAGGGCTTTGTATGTGAAAAAGTCAAAGAGCAGGTTTGAAACAAAGGAAATTAAGTTCCTTGATTATGTTATTTGATCTGAACAAATTAAGAAGAACTCAGAAAAGATGAATGCAGTCAGGAACTGGCCTTCACCAAAATGAGTCAAGGAAGTACAAGCCTTCCTGAGATTGATGAACTACTATCAAAAGTTCATATCTAATTACGCAAAGATTGCAGAACCCCTCACACAACTAACGCACAAGAACAAGAAATGACATTGAGACAAGGAGCAGAAGAATGCGTTTCACACACTAAAGAAAAATCTTAGCGGAACAGCACACCTGAGGATACCCAATTCAACATGCAAAAAGGTACTGAAAACCAACGCATCAGATTTCACAGTAGGCGCATGCTTGTACCAGATCAAGGATGAACAACAGAGACTCATAGCCTATCAATCAAGGAAACTATCAGGACCTGAGAAAAGATATGAGGTTCATGACAAAGAACTTCTTGTGATAGTGAAAGCACTGCAAGACTGAAGACCTTATCTTGCAGGTACTGAAAAGCCTATTCAAATCTACACAGATCACAAGAATTTGAGAAACTTTGCAACAATGAAACAGTTGAATCAATGACAGGTTTGCTGGGCCAAACAGTTAGCCAATTATGAATTCCAAATCCATTACAAAAAGGGTAATGAGAACGGTGAAGCAGACGCTTTGAGTAGACAGCCTGATCACAAAGAAGTGAAAAAGATTCATGCCAAAATTCTGAGTGAAGATGAAAAGAAAATCCTCACAAAAGGCTTAGCAGCAATGTACAAGGTGAAACAAGCTTTCTTAACAGATGAAGAACTTATATGAGTATGTCATGACAGCAGGGCCAGTGAACACCTTGAAGTCAAAAGAATTGAGGACCTCATACAAAGAAGGCGCAATATCAGTGACCTTAAAGATTGAATCACTGAGTACATTGCCAGATGTGATTCATGTTGCAGAAACAAGATTCAGAGAGATAAAAGATATGACAGAGTAACATGACTGAACACACTGAATGCACCATGGGAGTCAGTTACCATGGACTTCATAATGAAGTTACTGACATCAAAGGATTTGGCATGAGGAGTGAAATTCAACAGTATATTGACTATAGTTGATAGGTTGACCAAGTACACCATGTTCATTCCATTCAAGGAAACCGCAACAGCACCAGTATTGACATACACCATACTGTGAGAGTTGGTTAACAATCATGGGCTATCAAAGAAATTTATCATTGACAGAGACAAGCTGTTTACAAGCAAGTTTTGGGAAACGCTCACAGCAGAACTCGGAATAAATCATAAGATGTTGACGGCATACCACCCACAAATGGATGAGCAGAGCAAACAAATGAACCAGACAGTTGAAATGTACTTGAGACACTATGTCAATAGAAACCAGGACAACTGGGTACAACTGTTGTCAACAGCACAGTTTGTGTACAATAACACACAAAATGAAACCACAGAAGAAACACCATTTTGAGCAAATTATGAATATAACCCAAAGGTATGGTGAGAACTGTGAGTGCACAGATCACAAAGTCAGAAAGCAATGTTAGATATTGCAGAAATCAAAAAGTTGCATAAGGATCTGATGAACAGAATTCAACAGCAAACAGAACAAACAACAGAGGTAAAACCTTTTGTGGTTGAAGAAAGAGTTTATTTAAGGATGAACAATATTCATGTAAAGTGAAGAAGCAAGAAATTGAACAACAAGAGCATAAAACCGTTCAAAATCAAGAGAAACATCAAGAAGTTAAGCTATGAGCTAGACTTACTCAAGAAAATGCAAATACACTCAGTATTTCATGTGTTCATGCTTCAGTGTTGCAATCAATTTATACCGCTTCAAACCATCAAAACACCTGTTGAACCTGATGAGGAGTATCAAGTTGAGAACATTTTAAAACAATGAATGATTAGTGGGAAAACCCACTATCTTGTTAAATGAAAAGAATACAATACCTCAGAAAACATGTGGGAGCTCAAAGAGAACCTACTCAACTGTGTGAGAACACTACAACAGTTTGAGAAAGGGGCTCAGGGTCAATAAAGAAGCTAAAACTCATTGACTTCAGTAAGGAATCAAGATTAGAAGAATTGGAGGAGTTTTCCTCATTCTCAGTTTCATTATTATCATTGCTCAGTTCAGAAGCAACACAGCAAACTTTGACAACTGCATGAGACTCATTCTGTTTCAAAGTCTTGAAAAGGCAAAGAACCTTTGCATTCAGCTTGAAAAGGCACTCAGCCTGTTCCACACGCTCATTCATGGTCATCTCAAGTTTGGATTTCAGCTGAAGGTGAGCATGATTCAGGGAATCTAATGATACTGACACATACAGACAACCACGACAGGTGTACTCTGAACACTTTGCATGACCTGTCATAATAATACAGAAAGAAAGGGCAGCTGAACAATGATCACAAGCAATGAGAGGAGTGAAGCTGAAGGTTGCAATGGTTTTCATGAGGTGAAGATGATTGTGCTGCTTATGAAAAGACATGACAGTGAGAAAGCTATCTGTCTTTATACTCTCACTTATATAGGCACTAGAGAACTAGTGCCTAGAAGAGAAGGGATCGTGTTATGGCCAGACCGTAACTGACTAGTATGTTTTAGGAAATATGCAGAGAAAGCATATACCTGAACATAAGCTTGCGCAGGTCTATTGCTCTATAGCGAGCTCAATGAGGCAATAGACCTTTGATAGGTCTATCAGCTCTATTGCTCTATAGTGAGCAAGGTGAGCACGGCGATCCTCTAGTATATAGTAGGGCCATTTCCCCTATGGAAATGGGTTGTGTTCAACTCAATACAAGTTACCAACTACTGGTTTACTCTACACCGCACACTGGGACCCTTATATCAACAAGCACAAACCTTTAGCCCTAATATCTGAGGCATCTCAGATCAGAACGTAACATGCAGGTACCTTCAGACTGCTGTAAATCTCATTTCTCATTGATATGTTCATACATTTTCACTACACTCATGTTCAGCTGATACACTGATATCTAGCTGACATATTGAGACACTGATGCGCAGCTGATATGCTCATGCCAGCTGCTACACTCATGCTCAGCTGATACATCAATATCTAGCTGGCATATTGAGACGCTGATTGCACAGCTGATACGCTCATGTCAGCTGATATGTCAATATTTGAGTGAGACAGCAATACATCAATGCACAGCTGATGTCTGCATCAGTCACTACACTCATGATCAGCTGATACATCAATATCTGAGTAAAACAGTGATAGGCTTATGTGCAGCTGATATGCCTCATGTCAACCACTACACCTGTGTTTAGCTGATATGTCAATATCTGACTGACACAGCAGTACATCAATGCGCAGCTAATGTTTACATCAGTTACTACACTCATGATCAGCTGATACATCAGTATCTTGATACACTGATGCATAGTGCACATTGACAACCTCTGCCTTTGACTTGTCAGTACTTGTGATAGAAACTAAGAAACAGGCAGCCTTGTGCCACACTCTTACTTTAGTGTGACAAAGGATTCTAACTTTCTCACTTTATCAAGAACAATCATGATTACATTGCTGCTCAGGTTTAAACAGCATCTTCATCATGTCTTGAAATTGATTTAATAAGAGAGCTTTGTTTAAGAAACTTGACATTGTCAGATGTGTTATATAAAGATGCAAGAGCTTCTTGAGAATTGATTCAATGAAAGAGCTGTGGTTGCAAGGTGTTGCAGTGAAGACAACACCTTCATCATGTCTTGAAACTGGTTTGATGAAAGAGCTGTGTTTGACAACTCAGCATTGATGAATGTACTGCATTACACATGTGAATGAAAGGTCTGCTCAAGGATTGATTTAATGAATGAACAGTGTTTGACAACTCAGCATTGATGAATGTGTCACATTTGCATGTGAATGAAAGGTCTGCTTGAGAATTGATTCAATGAATGAGCAGTGTTTGACAACTCAGCATTGATGAATGTGTCACAATATGCATGCAGATGAAAGGTCTGCTCAGGGATTGGTTTGATGAACAGACAGTGTTTGACAACTCAGCTTTGTGAATGTGCTGTAATACTCATACAGATGAAAGAACCACTCAAGAATTGATCTGATGAAAGAACTGTGCTTAAGATAAAAGAGCTGTGTTTAACAACTTAATCATTGATGAATGTGCTGCATTATGCATGCAGATGAAAGAATCACTCATGAATTGCTTTGATGAAAGGGCTGTGTTTAACAACTTAACATTGACAGATATACCGCACACAAATGCAAGAATTCATGAGTGACAAAGCTTAGTCAGTTAGAGTTGCTCTGCATCATGAGGGAGCTGTGTTCTTAATCATATAAGCTGAGTTTGCTTTCTTTCTCAATCTTCTTTTCATATGATATTTCATCAGCTTTCAACAATCTCTGAAGCTGTGTCTTTAATCATATAAGCTGAGCTTGCTTTCTTTCTTCATCTTCTTTTCATACAATATTCTATCAGCTTTCAACAATTTCTCATTTCTTCAGCATACTGCATGCAGCTCTTTGCATACAATGTAAGTTAAACTTCATTGCACCTCTTAAATCACTACAATGTGAGACTGTACATCTCTCACTTGCATTCTTGAGGGCATTGTCAGATTTAAACACTTCTCAACAGCGGAAATTCAAGATAAGAACTCTCAGTGCGCAAATTCAAGCATTAAATCAGCAGAAGAAGCACTCAAGACTTCTTCTTCATCACTCAGTTACTGCAGTAACAGCTTTATCAGACACATCATGAACTTTGAAGCAGATTCTTAAAGCTTTCTTCACACATCATTGTCTTCAACCTCATAAACACTCTCTGTATTCAGCACTGAAGAATTAGTTGCTCTCACAGAGCAGTACCACCTACTACAATCACTTTTTATAGCGGAACTGAACAGCAATTCACAGCATCAGTTTCTCAGTGAGGTTAAAAAGCAGCCTCAAGACAGCTTTGCTGAGGGTCTTACACCAAATGCCAACATGTTTACTTCAGGAATCAGCAGTTTTAGCCTTAACAAAGATGATTGACATTCACACAAGAAGCAGAAGAAGTCACATGTCAACATTGAGATTTGAGTTGATTATTATCTGCACTTTGAGCAAATATTTGCTGAGGACCTCTGCATGTTAAATGAGATGTTGAACAACTTCTTTCTTTAACATGTATTTAAAACATCTGATACTGATTTAGGTCTTATTTAAGTCATTGAGTGTCATCTTATAAACACTGTATCACAACAGACAATCAATCTGTTAATGAAAGGTTATCTCTCAGCTAAAAAGTGAATGACTGTGCTGTGAGGTCATGTACAGATGACAAGTCAAGACTACATCAAGTTGCACAAAAAGTTAAAACACTTTGAGGTTGTACTTGTGCTGATACTCAAGGGTAGTAAGAATGCTTCTATTATGCTGTAATCAGAGAAAGTAAAATGATGAATGACTGCTTTTAGCCTTTCATGATGTTTCAATATTGATAAGCTCATGTACTTCTATTAAAGCAAACAGCTTCTTTATCAATGATCTTATTTCATTCAATACTTCTCTGACCTTTATGTCTTGATAGTTGTCATTAAATTTTGAGTAAAAGACTTCACTGATTCATGCATGTGCAAAAAAGACTTCAATGATTAACATCATTAAATAAAGACTTTTATAGTTATTGTATATACATAGTAGCTAGTATAGACCTCACTGCACTCACTGTTCTTGTCACTGTTCTCATTACTGTTCTCAGCTGTTCTTGTTGCTGTTCTTGCTGTTCTCACTGTTATTGTCTTACTGATTAAACCTTCAACAAATGATGATAAAGAACATAGAAAGCTCAACAAGAACAAACATTGTAATGTTAAGCAACAACAAGATGCATCATGAAGTGCTGAAGGTTGACAGCAATAATGTTCTCAATGACAGTAAGGGGTTTGAGAAATCATTCATCAGAGTCTTTATTTAATGATGTCAACTATCTGAGTCTTTAATGCAGCCACATGAGCCAGCAAAGTTGAAACTTAAGTGAGTGAAACCAATTACACTTTAAGACTACCTAGGTAGGTAACACCTTTTTCTCTAACTTTCATATGAAAGTTTCTCTTTTTTATTTTCTTCTTAAAGTATTCTTCTTGTATTTAGAAATTATCAATTGAGTGTTGATCTCATTGTGAACCTGTGACAAAAAAGATGAAGTATTTTTACTCAATCTACTAAATGAATGATGTAATGACTCTCATCACAGAGCAATGACTTTCTTGAGGTTTACTATTATGTAAAAGCAGTAACTTCACAAGAAATCAAGAACTGTGCACTTACTGTACTTGTTTACAAATGGCTCTTCTCACAGAGCAGTCACTGTTCTGAGGTTTACTATTACATAAAAGCAATAACTTCTCAAGAAATTAGAAACTTTGCACTTACTGTACTTGTTCACAAATGACTCTTTTCACAGAGCAATGACTGTTCTGAGATCTACTATTATGCAAGAGCAGTAACTTCTCAAGAAATCAGAAACTCTGCACTTACTGTACTTGTTCACAAATGACTCTTTTCACAAAGCAATGACTGTTTTGAGGTCTACTATTATGCAAAAGCAGTAACTTCTCAAGAAATCAGAGACTCTGCACTTACTGTACTTGTTCACAAATGACTCTTCTCACAGAGCAATGACTGTTTTGAGATTTATTATTATGCAAGAACAGTAACTTCTCAAGAAACTGAAGACTTTGCACTTACTGTAGTTGTTCACAAATGACTCTTCTCACAAAGCAATGACTGTTCTGAGATCTATTATTATGCAAAAGTGATAACTTCACAAAAAACTGATTGTTTTAAGATTTACTATTACACAAAAGTGATAACTTCACAAGAAACTGAGAACTCTGTACTTACTATGATTGTACACAATTAACTCTTTTTGCAGAGCAAGAGCTGTCTTGAGTTTTACTATTACACAAAAAACTGCAGTATTCACAGATGAACTACAACCACATGTAATGAAGAACAAAACTGCACAAGAAATCAGTGACCTTGTGCATTTTGTATTTACAGACATATTTTCTGCCTTAAACTTCAGAAGTTTACTTTCAGGCAGATTTAAGTACTGTGTTTCAGAAATGAAAGTGAATTATGAGCAAAATTTCAGATACTCTCAATTGCAAAAGTATGTAGTTACATTTTTAAACTTAATTCTTCATCATTTCATACCTTTAGTGACTCTCAAACAGTGTGATTCTGTGTCTTTTTTCTTTGTGATGATCAAAAGCTTCTTGTCTTGATTGATTGATAATTTAGTTTCACATTCTCATTTACATACTTTTGTATCAGCTCTTGCAAATGATCTTACATCTTACTGTTTGTAAAGACTTGTTTGATCAGTGACTGCTATTGACAGATCTTTAAAAGAAAGATTCATACTGATTACAAGCATCTTTTTCTTATGTTCTCACACATGTTCTGTCATCAATGCATCTAGATCTGCCCTATCATTATAGTAGAGTAAATGTCAATGTGTTTTCTCTTCTTTTGATGATGTTGTATAAGGGTATCCTTTCAGTATATATATTGAAATATTAAAAATCTAAATATGTCAGCTTTGTCAAGTATGCACAATGTGGCAGAGATAGCTTACATAATCATTATCTTTGATGTCTTCTCTTAAAGTTTCATTGATTAAATCAGCAGCTTCTGCATGATCATCTTTGCTGCTGAATTAATGTTCTCTGCTTCTGAAGATATGTGAGTAAGAAAGTACTCACCTCATGTTGCTATCTGTTATATCAACTGTATTCATTGTGTCTGAACCTTGCAATTGTTATAATCTTTAATCAGCTTCTTGAGGTAGAACAACTGTGCAGCAATGTTTAAACTCATTGCAATCATGATGACACTGTTATAATTGTCAAGGTTCATAGTAAGCTCATGAGGCTTACTGAACCACACAAGACAGTAATCTGAATCTGACAAATCATCACTATGAGGTTGAGCATATTGCAACAATTTTCTAATAAAACCAGCTTTGGCACTTGCAAGAAGAAATAGCTTTGATGCATTGTCTTCAGTTCAGAAAGCAATCATAAATGAATGACTCTGAAGAAAGAACCACATGTTAATTGATGATATGCATAAATTAACATACTGACCCACTTGTATTGTTCATGATTGTGATAGAGTTAAACTAATCTTAATTATGTTATTAAGCTGAGTAACATTCACTCAGACAAAAGTGTGGTCAAGAACCAGATTGCAAAAAAGAATCAGCAGAATTTGTTAGGTTATCATAGTGGTCAAAAGATCAATTGCAATCAGAATGTAAATGTGTGCAAAGAGCTTTTTGATCAATAGATGACGTCACAGAGCATATGCTGCAACAAAAGCTAAAATTTGATGAAATCTCAGAAAGGCCTCATAAAAGAGTCTTCAGAGAAATGAGAAGATAAAAAGCATAAGTAATTCTAGAGAAACTTCTCTCTAAAAAAGATGTAAGTATCTTTAGTTCATCTTCAGCATAAAAGACCCTTATCACAAAGTCATAAAGCAGAAAATCATCTTGAAAATTCAGTTTTGAATCAGTTAAGACATTGACCAGCACATGAAACATGCTTAAGACTGATGTCACAATTCTCATTGAACTGTGAACTTGTTGATAGATAAGCAAGGGCATGTCAATTAAATTTGCAGTCAAACTCAAATGTTCTTCAAAGAACAGAGGTACTAGATGAATAATAGCAAGAAAGCCAGCTCTAGCGCTTGCTTGAGTCAAAGTTTTAACTTCAATACATGTACAGCTCAAGGTGCAACCCCAGTAGAGAAGATGAAAATGAGATAACAGTGTGTTCAAGGCCCTATAAAACAATGACAGTGAAGTATAAATGAATACATCAGATGTTGCAGAATAAAGTGAACTGTATAATGATGTACAGAGTGAAGCATGATCACAATTGTATGATATAAGACAAGTACAAAAATCATCTCATCAATGACAAGTGAGTATATCTGAGTGAGATTCATTAAAAGTGAACAGCAGATGTAGAATTAAAAAGAGCACATGTTGACAACTTTGAAAAGTGAGTCAAAATTCAAGATTAAGTAGACACAGAGAGAGCCATTTTTCAGACTGAAAGAAGCAAGTTCTTGTTGTTTAACTTGACAGTAGTGTAGTGCTGCTCTGTAGGGCTTACTTCATACTAATTATAACAGACACCTTCAGATGACTATAACAGACACCTTCAGATGACTGATCAACATTCTGTGCATGGCTAGGGCTTGATTAAGTTACTATATAAGATGACATTATGGTCTTCATCTGTAAGGGCATACCTTACTTCACTCATTCAACCTTCACAACATCAGTGCTCAATATGCTCAAGATCAATCTCAAAAGATCACTTAAAGAAAAATTTCAGAAGAGGAAATGCAGTTGCCTCATAAAAGCTCACAAACTCAAACAATTGTGTTAAGTAGAAGTTTATGTTGCAATCTATTGCAACAGCAGATGATATACATATGCATCATTCAGGTAACCACAGTGACCATCATCAGATTCTGAAATCATGAGGCTCAAGTATCAAGATTCAAGAATATATATGCTTATGTGCATCAACAGAAAAGACACTTTTCACTATTGAAACACAAGTATCTCATTGATTTCAAGGCAAAGAACAACACTGCTGATAAAGAGTCAGATGTTCTAAAGCAAAAGAATGTAACTGTAGCAAAACTACACATGAAGAATGAATTGACAGCTTATTCTTGAAGTCAACAGATGATCAGAGTATCAATGTCATCAGTTTTAAAGTTATCACCTGTTCTGAAGCAAGCAAGTGAGCAGAAGGCCAATCACAAATTTGATTGTATACTAGCTAAATGAAGCAAGAAGATTATCAACTTATAATAATGATGAAAACTAGTGTTGAGGAAATGACTGTTTGTCTCATTTCTAGATAATGACAATAGACTCATGACAAGAATGATTATGAAAGTTATTTGCATGATGATGTGCTCACTGATCTAATAAAGAAGACAAAGTAGTAATTTAAACAAGAAGAGCCTATCTAGAACTGTTTAAAACAAGTGCTGTTTAATGAACTGAAACTGTCTGTGATGTGTGTATTCTCAATGTCTTTCTATATGGTGAAGTCTTCAATTTAGCCCTTCTTTGCTTTCTGTCATGAATCATTCTTTTGTTTTCACAACAGTCTTTTCCTTTTGATTTATTGCTGTGTTCTCACAGTTATGTTCATCATCATCATTAATAGTGGTCTGTTGGTCTCTTGCCTTCACTACTTGTTACAATGCTGGTTTCATCATCTTGAAGTTTCAAAGAAGGGTCATCTGAACAAGAAAGTGTCAGTTTCTTGTTGTGACAATAGAAGTATAACTTTTTGCAAAAGACATGACGCTCTATCTGTTTTACTTCTTTTTATTGACTCTTGATAACTTGCCTTGTTATTGTGGTTCAGTTGTGAAGATAAGCATTTCTGACTGCATTGTTGTCACTTAATAGATCATGCAGATGAGATGTGACAATGAGGTTGGTTCAGTGAACATGACCAACTAGTGCGTCAGATATTGAACCCAGATCAGTAAGCTGAACAACAGCTGAAAATGAATATAAAAATGTGTCAAACATATTATGAAGGGCAAAGAAAGAAGACAAACCAAAGACAAGATCATGATGTGCTGCAGAAAGCTGACTTCATGTTTTGAACTCTGATATGTCTAGTGTCTCATGGTCCTCTGTGATTTCAACATATCAGAGCAATATAATTTGACAGGTTTCTTGTGCTGTCTGTGCTTCATGCAGTAGGTGTGGTAATGAGATTCTGATTTCTTCTTAAAGACATGGTTGAGGGGTAAAATTCGTCTTATACTTCTGCATATTCTTCTTCATTCATTCATTATAGATTATTCAATGAATTAACTCATCTGACAGCTTCTTTTTCTTTGCTGCTAGTCTTCTTTGAACATTTTCTCATCATTTGTCAAGATGATGATGCATCTTTAAGAGCATTTTCGTACAGTCTTCTTTCTTTTCATTGTTCAGTGAGACAGAGCCTTGAATCATGTACTGTTCTTTTTTCTCATTCACTAGTTTCAGAATATTAAGATTGATATGTCTGAAGAAAGTCTTATCAAAGACAGCCTGAAACTTGCTGTAGTAAGAATATGAGATGAGACAATGATTATGATCTGAGCAAAGAGCAATGTAAATGAGATAGTATGCAGAAGATTGACAAACAGTCTGTTGAATAATGCTGTAGAACATATTTTGAAGCCAGTCATAGTTCTGCCTCCTTTCAACTTCTTAAAGATGATGATGATACATTCAGAACTTCTCATTGATGATGGTAGAAAGTGATGATTGTGATGAATTGAACTCATATAACCAGCTAAATGCATTTGAAATGACAACTGACCCATTCCTTTCTCAGACTCTGCTCTTGAAGTTTATTCAGCTTAGTAGTGCGTCAACCTCAATCATTAAGGACAGATCATGATGAAGGTAATTGTAGACTCTCATATTATCAGCAGGTTGAGAAGAATGATCAATGGCTCAGAATCATTGTCAAGTTGCAGCATCTGTCTTCAGTTTCAATATTCAAAATCAATTATTTCAATATGTGCGCAGGCGAGAATCTATTGCATCACTTTGTAAAAGCCTGACCTGAAATTCTGCAGTAGCTGCTAGTTTCTTTCTGTGAAGATAACATGCACGGCCTTCACCATTCTCTTCATCTATAAGCTTCTCAATTGTTGTAACAACAACAGGAATTTGCTTGTCTGCCTGATCAATCATGTTAATAAGATAAGAAGAGACATTTGCGCATCTTATACACCGTGGGTTTAATGATTCTGACTGTGGCAGAACTCACGGGTTCAGACTCATGAGTTTGTTTGAGAATCTGCGTGAATTCTGAGATTCAGTTTCATTATGCTCTTTTCAGAACCTAGTCAATATGAAGTTCTCTTGTTGCCATACTGGTTGATTGTCATTCTCTTCATCATCATCATCATTAAATGTAGTAACACATCAAGTTCTCATAAGAGTAGTGAATGTTGAGAGGCAGAAAGAAAGATCTGAACTTTTGATCAATTGAAGCATGAAAGAACCAGACTCAAGACATTGCTGTGATGTAAATGAAGAACAAGAAGAAGATCTAGAACAAGGCAATAGGTGTTTAGCTGCAGCACTAAGATCAGAATGATCATAGAGGTCTGTATTAGAGGCAAGCTGAAAGTTTTGATTTCAGAAGTTCTGATATTCTGAGGCTGCTCAAATTCAGTCAGAAGAATGAATCTGAGCTGATTTTCATTGTTCTTGTGTTCTGAATTCTAGACACCAATACATCATGATAAGAACTAGTCAACTTGTCACACCTCAATCTCTACATTCTTTAGCTAGTTTTTGAATCTCATTCACTTTCACATATGTGAGGTTCAGATTGACCAGGTATCTCTCTCAAACATGATCACCTCAGTACTGTTGAATGATAGTTATAGTTATTTTAATCTTGTTCTGCTGAGATCTGTGCTTTCTTGTCTTTTTTAAAGTATTGTCTCATGTCTTCAGAAATGTTCTCTTGTCTATGTAATGCTGTCAGAGTTTCTCTTGTTGAAGGTAGTCTACTATGTCACTCTGTATGTCAAGAACACTTGCTTGAAGTTGGTTAAGAATAGTATTTAACTCTTCTAGAAGAGAATATTGATCTTGTCTGAGTTGTGATTTAATGTAGACTAGTGTTGTCACTGATGTGTCAAAGTTCTGTTCTTTCTGAAGACAAAGTTCTTGCTGCTGTTCTGCTGTGACTAGTGATTGCAACATGTTCAACTCTTCTGATGTGAGTGATGTTGCTGATGACAGTGAGTATTGATGAACAATCTCATGAGTCTGCAATCTAGTGATTCTTTGCAATGGTTTCAACATAATGATTTTGTTCTTGTTGTGCTTAGAAAGAATGAATGATAAAGTCTTGTTTTGAATGTTAAACTGAGATCAAAGATTTCTGAAGAAGATGAAGAAGATAAAGAAGATGAAGAAGAAGAGATGCTGACAGACATGTATAAGTCTCAAGACAACAATAGAAATGACAATCAATAGCTAAAATTCACTTTCTTGTTTATGATAATTAGAAAATTCACTTTTCTGCTCTTTCCCCCCTCATTTTTGAAAATTGCGTTCACACAATAAAGAAGTTGCATGTGAATTTGACGTCATGGTGTGACAATGTTTGTGGCAAAAGAGATTGACAGTTCAGGTTACTGAGATCAATTGTGTTCAGAGAAGCAATGTGAGTCTCACTGAAGTATTCAAGAAGACCTTGAGTATGAGATAAAAGAATGACTGTCAATAATTGCATTCAGAAGAATGAATGACAGTAGAAAAGAAAGAGTCATGATACTTAAGGAAATTATAAAGAAACATTTGCTTCATGGCAGAAGGTCAGTCTGAGCTAGCATATGCAGTGTCATCATCAGCTTTCTGAGTTTGTCTCTTGACAAACAGCGCAGGTATTTGCTCATGTGCATCATTGTCATCTAGATTGAAGTCTGAGCTGTCACTTTCAGAATACACATTAAGACATCAATTTTACTCATGATTGACAGTGAGATGACGAAGGACATATGGTTTCAGTCTGAACTCTGACACTGTATCAGCCTTTTTGACGCCGTCAAGTTCTGCTAAGACATAGTTTTCTTTTTTAGGATTCGCCTTGATAATCTTATATGACTCTAGCCATCAGAACTCAAACTTTTGCGCTGCTGTGTTATTGTTCTTATACCGGCTATTATAAAGCAATACCATGTCTTCAACTCTATAGTCTTGATTCACAGCATGCCTAGCATCATTCATATGTTCTTTGCCGCTCTAATGTGTTTGCTGTATTTGTGCCGCTGTTTTCTCAAGATTCATATCATGACAGAGTAGTTGTTCTGCTCAAATCATCAGCAAGTCTGAACACATTCTTACTTTCTTTCAGGCCAGAGTGCTTCATGTTGAAATGCGTGCTTCAATTGTCAGAATACAGGCATATTCATAAAGAATCTCATAAGGTGTTCAGCCAGTGCTTCTTTTGATAGTTGTTTGATCTGCTCATAATATCAATGTCAAAAGATCTGATCACTTGCTGAGCCCTTCTGTGGTCATCTTAGATAATGCGTCAATTAAAGGCTTATGTTCACATTTCACCATGCTGTTTGCTTCAGGATTATATGCTGAGACAACTATTCAATCAATTTCATATAGCTCTGTCAGCATCTTAACTCACATCTTGTTTTCTGATTCTTTGTCACAGATAAATTTGTCAAACACATCATGCCTTGTTATGATGTTCTCTCATAGAAATCTTAAGACTGTTGCTGACATTGCATGTGTTAATGCTCATTCTTTAACTCAGTCAAAGAAATCATTCTGTGCTATAACAAGGTAGTGTTTGTTTTGAGACAACGGTATCTTTATCACATTCACAGCAATCTTCTTAAATAAGACACTAGTAAATGTCAAAAAGATTGTGTCATTATGTAATGCCTTTGCACGTCATTGACATTTCTCATAACTCTGACAATGTTTCTTGATCAAGTGTAAAGTCTTGTTCATCAATATAACAATGACACTTGCTGATATGTGGATTTCACACCCTTATGTTCAGAATGATCATGTAAGTGTTGAATAATCTCTGCCTGATCCTCTTCTTTGTTGACAATTCTACAAATTCTCATATTCTTGCTGCTGTGGTGAAACAACTTCATGTCTTGAACAATATGCTTCAGAGCCTCTGTCTTGAACTTTGTGAATTTCTTGCCTTGCATGTTGATGAGACGTTGAAGTGTAACAAGATATATAGCCATGGCTATTTGGTTCTCAAAGTATTCAGACTCAGGATTCAGAACAGGAGTGGTAATTAGCTTCAATTTTCAACTCACAACATGTTCTGTGCTGACAAGATAGACTTGCACACTGAAGTGAAATAGTTGTGAATTCAGAAAGTCTTCTATATCGCTATTGTTGAAATCAGCCTCATCTTCTGCCTGTGAGTGTTATGATAATGTGTTCAAAGCTTGATGCTTCTTGTCAGAAACATGCAGGATGTCAAAATTAAACAATTGAATTCAGGCTATTCAGCAGTTAATAAAAGCATCAAAGATATCAGCAACACTTTTGTTCAACTAAGAAACTAGTGTTTGAGCATTGAGTTTGACAATGAAGAACACTTCATATAGATATGCACAAACTTTCTTAAGTGCTTTCAGCAGCCTGTGACATTCTTGTTTGCCTGCGTCATACTCTGATTTTGCATTTGTTCAGACACCACTATCATATTGACAGACATGACAACATCAATCATTCTTCACTTTCTGCATCAGACAGGACCCTCATTCTTTCTTACTTGAATTCACAGTCAATATTATCTCTTTTGCGTCTGAATCATAATCTAGTTGCTGTATTACCAGCTCAGTTGAAAGAAGAATCTTCAGTTTATTCATGATCTGTTGTTGTTTCAGCATTCAGAGAAAGGCAATGTTCTTCTTGAACAGATCATATATTGATGACAAGATAATGGTAAATCAATTTATTCATAGTTGATAGTAAACACAAAGATCAATAAAGGCATGAGCTTCTTTCAGATTTTGGCACAGTCTTCATTGCACAATCTTTAAAACTTTGTTGACCACAGAAGAACACCCATTTGGTCTGCAGACAAATTCTACTATCTTGAGTTGTTTCATGATATATTGTGACTTCTCATCAGACACACTTCTGTCTGTGCATTCAATATTGATCAAAATCTTGTCTAGATTCTGTATTGTCTTTAGAATATATTGACAAACTTTCATCAGAACCTCCTCACTGTTATAATCAGTTTGAGGCCCTTTCACAGCAATATTGTTCAGAAACATGCAACAAACATTAAAAATCAGGTCTTTGAGAATCTGAACCATAGCTCTGCAGAATTGAGCAACAAAATTGATTCCTTCTTGAATAAAAGTGCAATGCTGAAGAAGATTAAGCATCATCATAAAACCTGTTATGTTGCGGCTTTTCTTGTCTAATTCAATCTGATTGTATTCAAACTGCATATTCACAAGACTGACAGCTTGTAAATCAACAAATTCTTTCACAAACTGCTCAATATTTGAAGAAATATTAACGTCTTTAATTGTGACCTTGTTAATATGCATGACAGTATTGATTAAACGGTATTTTCCTTTCTGTGATTTTTGAACAAGAAACCATGGGTTTTGATATGGCCCTTGACATGGTTCAAGAATGTCAGAGTCTAGTCACTTCTTCAGCATGTTAATGAGTTTTTCTTTTAATGCTCTTGATACTTGAAATTCAGAAATCTGTCATGTCTTATGTGATATTGTCTGAATCTTCTGAGGCGGCACAACTTCTGGTCATAATCTTTTGAGATGGCTGTAATGTCATGACAACACACTTTTCTGATTGAATAACACTGTCATTAGAATTTCTCACTCAGCTGATGTCAATTGTGATTCAATCTTTAGATTTGCGACATTTTCAGAAGTCATTCTAATGCCTCACTTGATGTCAGAAAACTTTGAGATAATCAAATGATCATATGAATCTAGATTTGATTCTTGCTACAGAATCAGTATTAGTCTTTCTTTGAGGATCTTCTCTTTTCAGTTTATTACATGAATTGAACATTCTCTGCTGAGATCTGCTTGATCTACTGGCTGAACTTTGTCTGTCTTGCATTTGTATGCAGCACGGGCCTGACTGCAAAAAACATCGAATTCTGAGTCTCATTGTCTTGATAAACGTGCACATCTGTCTATAATTGAAGTAGCTGATTGAAATATAAGTGTTATATTGTTTAAACTGTGGTTTCTAATCGTTTGATTGATGATGTGACTGTTTTGTGACTGTGGCAAACTTGTGGGTTCAGACCCATGAGTTTGTTCTACTAATGTTGACAAATTCTGTACTGCTGCGCTGACGACCCTAGATCTCAACTTTCAATATTTTAACTGATAATGACAAGAAACAACATTGATCTTGTTGCTTGTTAGTCTTTTTCTTTCTTGAATTCAGCCTCTAAAAACAAATGCAACAAGAATCTGATCTTTGAGCCTCTTCTGACAGCCTGAAACTTCACTTTTCTATCATTGTGCAAACTGCTGATTTCAATATTCACTATGCCAGACAGATCTGATCATGACATCATTGATGTTACTACTTAATATGACATGTCAAGAATCATGAGCTGACTCACTTTCTCTACAATTAGCAAGGATTGCAATACTTCTATCAGGTCAATTTAAATCTCAATGTTCTTGCAAATGTCATGAAGCACAGTCTTCTGACCATTGATGTCAATCAATCACAAACAGCCATCTACTGTATAAGAAACATTGAGTTTCTGAAGAATGTGTTCTTTGACAAGGTTCACTTTTGCATCAGTGTCAATCAATGCTGATACTTGACCTCTTTCAACCTTCACAATTGTTCTTGAACTGATGGACAAGTAAAGGACATTGAATAACAAAAATGTTTGAAGGCTGTTGATGTTGACCTTCTTGATCTCTGAAATCTTGAATATAATGTCTGATTTGCTCAATTTGAACATTAGCTTATGCGCTACCAATTCTGATGTCAATATGTTCTTGACAGTTATGTCTGACATCACAGCTCAAAGCATCTTTTGCACAACTTGAGTAGAATTCTGCTCTGTCATCTGTCAAAGAACATTCACTAACTTCACATTCTTGATCTTAAACACACTCAAAGCATTGCAGGTTTTTTCAATGTGCTCTGAATCAAGAAACCTAACTGTTGACCTGCTGTCTTTCTTATCCTTGTTCATTGTCTTGTCACTATCTTTGTTCATGTTTAATTCATCATGTTGCATGTCTGAGATCACAACTTGTGGAGTTTGTCATTTGTCAGATTGTAGGATTTTTGGTGTAAAAAGGTTCTGTTTCTTCTGAGCTCACTGCTTTGTGATTTTTGTCTTCTGCTTTAAAGTCTCATGAGAACATTCTTGTTTCTGTTTGCCCTGACTTTTCTGTGACACTGTCATCATATTGAAACTATTTGCACTCAGAACTTGATATTCAAATGTAGAGAATAGATCATCCTCTTCTAGATCACTGTCAGAATTGCATTGTAATTCAATTAAGTTTGCTTCATGATGATCAGCCTGAGTCTTGTCTCATCTTTCTTTTTTCTTCAATAACAATCACACAAAATCTAATTGCTGCATTGAGGAATTTAATGACATAAGAGTACTGTCTCTGCTCTGTAAGCCTCAAGCAATACACAATCTCTTGTTCAGATGTACCTTTTCTGTCTCAATCAACTTCAGAAGATGTGAACATATTCTTTGATGATGGCCTCATTCAGTGCAAAACCAACAGACTTTATGATCACTTTTCTGTTCTGAAGTCCTGTTTCATTGTTCTTGCTGGTTTGTCTGTACTGATGTCACACTGCATTCATAATTCACTGATGATGAATATGATTGTGAAGAATAGCTTTGTGGCAAATATAATTGATATGACTTGAGAGAAGCAGAATGAACAGCTGTTGTCATGACTTTGTCTATCAAATGCTCACAGCAATCAAGCTTAGCTTGCAATGACAATGTCAAGTTCTGAAACTTTGTGGTCAACTCATTGATATTAAACTCAGGCATGATAGTAGGTCTGACATGCATAGTGAATGTTCTCTTCTTAATCGCTGTTGTTTCTTCTCACTGCTGATTTATTAACTTCTGCAGAGTTTTCATGCTAGTGTTATTATTATGCAACACATTCAGACTCTTCTCTTTCTCACACATTTGCTTTGTTGTCTTCAACACAACATTCAGATGAAACGTGTCTGAAACTGACGTCTTTATTTCAGCCTGTCTAACTACCTTTGCCTGCTTCTTCTTTGACAACCCTTTCAGGAACCATAAGCATGCAGTATAGTTTTTGAGTTCTTGTTTCACGATCAGATGACTCAATATGGCACAATATTAAAGGCAATAAGTACAAAGGTCTTCCTTGCTGAAGAATTGCTTGTATTGCTTGAGATATGCACGCAAATAATATTGTTGCTTGATGTTCTGCTGTATATAGTCTTTCTGCAGGCATTTCTTGAGTTGCTTTCAATTTCAGCTCTTATATTCTGACAGGGGTTTGATATGCTCGCTGATAAGATCACTACAGTATAATGACAATTGCTACATCATGAGCTTCTCAATAAGGCCATAATCTTGACAGATATTCTTTCATGCCTCAAGAAAGTCTGTGACATTTGTGCCATCAAAATGCAGTGCTTCTGTTGATTCAGAAGTAGAAATAGACATATAGATAATGAGTTGCTGCATGATTAGAGAACTTGAAGGTGTGCTCTTAATTTGCTTGTTAGAAGATGAAGAAGATTTTTGAGATTCTGACATATAGTTAAAACTGCATTGTATGTATGAAATGAACTGAACAAGTACAATGATAGTAAGCTGTTGCTGCCTCAAGAGGGATTGTAATAATGAAAACTGATACTGATATGAGAATCTGGTCTCTGTCAATAGAAATGTGTCAATTGATTCTTTTTGCTGTTCTTTTCTTTTCTGTCTTTTCTTTTCCTTTTTCTTGCTTTTTAAAGCACAATGACGTCAGTATATTTGCTTCATTTTCACCTTCTGAAGTAGCTCTCATTGCTTTTCCATTTCGGGAAATATCAATTTCCCCCTTAATAAATCTTATTTAGGTAGTGGCTTTTCAAGGTCAAATAAGGTGCTCACTTCAAATCCTGTCTGCTCATGGTGTTATATTGTCTTATGATTGGCAGTTGTTAAGAAAATGACTGTTTGTCTTGTTTCTAAATAATGACAATAGACTCATGACAAGAATGATTATAAAAGTTATTTGCACAATGATGTGCTCACTGATCTGATAAAGAAGACAAAGTAGTAATCTAAACAAAAAGGGCCTATCTAGAACTGTTCAGAACAAATGCTGTTTAATGAACTGAAACTGCCTGTGATGTGTGTATCCTTGATGTCTTTCTATATGACGGAGTCTTCAATTTAGCTCTTCTTTGCTTTCTGTCATGAATTATTCTTTTGTTTTCACAACACTAGGTGCTTAATTCAAACTACTTTGATTTGATTACAATAAAACCAACAATAAATCACTTCACAAGCTTCTTGTACATTCTTTTCTTGTTACTATTTAAGTTTCTGAGTTTTCATCTCTGTCATTCATGACTCTGATGTTAGAATTGTATGAAGAAGGCTTGTTGTCATCTTTAAAGTCTTCTGAATTGCAAATAAAAAAGAACATTGTTGAAGAAAGTGCTTCTCTGCAGATGACAATGATGTCAGATTGAGAATGACTTTGATGAAGTCAGCTTCACATCTTCATTCAAAATTGACTGATAGGGCCTCATGATCTCTCATACCCTTTTGATCACAGCACTGAACAAATGACAAGAACAAAGCACATGACAATAACTATGATTTATTAGTTAAAATTCTCTCTGCTATGGTTTGAGATGTGCTTTACCTCTTGAGACTATGTAGTAATGCAATGATTTGTGTAAAGAAAGTATGAAGAGACAAAAGTAACAGGCTTGTCTATAAGTATGATTGAAAGCATTCAGTATCACAACACAAATCCACCTTCATTCTCAGTGTTCTCACTCTACAGTTTTATAGTGACATGACATTCACAATCTTCTTCACAAGTCAAGTCATTTTCAGTATCAAGTCACTAGTCATTCATCAGTGATTCAGTCAACCACGCACTCATTGCTTTATTCAATCATACTGCAATAAAGATCTCAGCCATGCCTCTTAACTCTTCACATGTGACTAACTGAGAAGTCACTATGTCACAAATAAGAAGAAATCAGGTGAGTGAATTGTGTTATCATTAGTGTCTAGCTATCTATAGAAAAAGTCATTCTACTGATACTCATATTTTCAGCATAAGAAAAACCTTTTCTTCACATAGCAAACTGTTTGTTTAACAAACTCTGCATTCTTTTGAAACCTCTGTAGAGCTCTGATATTACCCCTTTAAAGTTTCTATATTAGCTCAAATAAGGCATGAAATTCAGACACACCCTCTCAGGCCTTTTCAGCAACAGTGAGGTGGGTAGCAAAAAAATCGTTTTTGACACAATTCAAACACATAGCTTTTCAGAGTGAAGACTTCACTTGAATGTCATATCATTAAACCACAAAACCTTAGTAACTAATAAGGTTGATAAGGTCAACAAATTGAGTAAATTTGAGGGCTGAAAGTGGCTTAGTAAGCCCATCAGCCACCATGTCATTTGTAGAGACATAATTGAGGTGAATAAGAACCATTGATTCAACTTCTCTTATGTAGTGATGATGAATATCAATATGCTTTGTACAGGCATGAAATTCTGAGTTCTTAGTCAGTGATATGATTCTTTGATTGTTCATACAGATTGTCACTGAGTCAAACCTCTTAAGTTTTAGCTCTTTTAATAACCTCTTCATTCAAACTGCTTTTTTGATGACCTCTGTTAAAGCCATGTACTTGGCTTCACAGAAGAATAAGACAACAGTCTTTTGACTTTTTGAACTTCATGAAACTGACCCATTAGTCAGCTGAAATATGTACCCTGACATTGACTTTCTTGTGTTGAGGTCTTTATCTCAGTTGAAGTCTGAATACTCTAGTAATTTGAGTTGTTTGTTGATTGAGATGAAAGCCTACTTTCAACTGTGGTAAATCAAATTATAACTGATGAAGAAAAAGTCACTGTTACAGCAGGCTACCTGAAAGATGCTGTCAAGATATAATGACTTCAGAAGAAAGAACAACTTCAAGTCAGAGAAGACCTGTCTGAAACCAGACCTGAAATATGAACAACTTTTTCATTGCATTTCTACTAGTTTTTAAGAATGTTAACAGGATGAAACATCAGCATCACTGTTAACAACTACTGCAGCCTATCTCAGCTGAATATAAGCAGAAGTAGCAGTTCACTCAAGGTCTAAAGCAGAAGATTTGAGCAGAACTCTGAAAGTATTCAGAGGGCAAAGCCACTACTCTTGATGAGCTAGTTAAACAAGCTGATTGTATTGAGTATAGTCTTTGAGAGACCTGAGATGAAGACCACCTTAATGTCATTAGTGGTTCAAAATCAAACCATAACAACTTCTCAAACAATTTGCAAGATCAGTCACAGAGCTGTGGTAGATCAATCACTTCTAAATTGAATAAAGTGAATAAGAAAGCTTTTCAGACCTGATGCAAGAAAAATAAAGTGTGCTTTCATTGCAGAAAGTTTTTGCACCTAGTCAAGGATTGTTGAGACTGTCAAAAGGCTGATAAGAATAAGAAAAAGAAAAAAGACAAAGAAAAGAAAGAGCAGAAGAAATTCATGAAGAAAGACTTTGAGGATTCAGAAAATTGATTATGCTACAGACTGGTCAGTGATCAAGGCTGTTTCAAATGCTACTGAAGAAACAGTTGCAGATTTTCTACATGACAAAATCTTTATAAACTATGGTTCATCAAGTGAATTACAATTCAATAACAGTACAAATTTTCTAAGTTGTGTTGTGACCTACTACTGAAAGAGACTTGAGATCTGACATAAAACAACAATTTTCTATCATTCTCTGTCATTAGTTGAACTCATACTAAGGTCTTATGATCTAGTTGCTTACTAAGACCTTAAGACTAAAGCACATTATTTATTCACTTCTGTATGAAGCTTTTTTTTTTCTCTTCATAGTATTCTTCTTGTATTTAGAAATTATCAATTGAGTGTCAGTCTCATTGCAAACCTGTGACATTAAAATACTATTCTCATTTAAACCTGACCTACACTAAAGGCCTTGCTGTACAATTGTTGAAATCAGTGCAGAATGAGTGCAGAAACCTCTATGACAGATGAAGTAAAGATTGTTGCTGAGAAGATTTTTTCTTGAGTGCAAATACTTATAACAGAACTACACAGCATGAAGAATCATACAGAAAAGAACATACAGAACATGAAGACTTGTACAAATCTTCTTTACATCTTTGTGATGAATTGAGACAATCTCACATTGACTACATCAGTAGATACAGCTATTTCAACATCAACTGTTACAACATCACCTTCTTCTCAAGAATCAGTCAATTGTATGAACAGTCTCACTCTAAAGCAGCTCATTGCAGCAATGAGTGTGAATCAGCACTCAAAATGATGTCTTTTTGATTCACTCAGATTTGAAGAAAAGAGAGTGAAATTCAGACCTTGACTACAACAAATTGTTGCTAAATTGAATGTGAACATGTCAGACAACAATGTCAGTGTGCAGTTCTGATACTTACACAGTTGACTTGAAGAATTGGCTTTAAGTCAGGTCACATCTTAAATTGTGGCTTATATTAAGTCAAACAAAGTTTTAAACTGTACAACCATTGAGAAGCTGATTAATCAGCTTTGATACACATACAATGACTCAGAATCAAAGAAGAGAGCAATTTGTACCTTAAAAGCTTTAAAACAGAAAGAAAAACCATTCACTAAACATCTGACCACCTTTGAATGAACACTGCTAGAAGCAGAAGACTTGAAATGAGATGATGCTGTCAAGAAAACATTTCTTAGTAACAGTCTTGATGTAACACTCATGTAAGCTCTGATTGTCATCTCAATCTCTGTGTTGTATGATGAGTACATTATCTTACTACAGCAGGTCAGTCACAACTTAAACTCAATTCAGAAGGCTGTTGCTCAAGAGTGTCATATGACAACTACTATCATCACACAACAGTCTCACACAGACAACATGAACTGAGAACTCATTGAGCACATCATTGTCACAGCTACAGAAACTGAAGAAAGATGCAGAGCACAATGAGTGTCAGAGAAGAAAGTGACAAAATGTCATACAAAACAACTATGCATGCACTGCAGAAACAACAGCCACTTCATTAAGAACTGCAAACTTCTGTCTGCTGTATGATCTTATGTCATCAACATTGTCACTGCTGAGACTGTAAAGAAGTCAACAGAAGAAGAGAAGAACTCAGAAAAAGAGTAGCTTTTAGCAAAAGTCACAGCTGAAAGTGTACAAGATGTGATAAAAGCTGAAAGAAGTTTGAGAATCAGATGAACAGTGCTTTCTTCACTATGTCAACATTAATCAATAAGAAGTCATATGCACATATCTTGTACAACACAGAGTGTTTGTTCTATGAAATGATCACTTCTCACTTTGTTAAAAATCACAATCTACAGTGCATGAAGATAAGATCTCATACAATTACAGGGTTTGATGAATCTTCAGGTTCATCAGTAAATAAAATAGCTGTTGTATAAATTGATATTGACAGACATCAGAAGTCAAGAGCATTCTTTTATATTGTATGTAAGTTAGCATTCTACAACCTTATACTAGGTTTATCATGAATGAAGCAGAACAAGATCATATTGAATGCAGACAGAGTCTTTCTTACAATTGAATTCACAGAAACTATTGTATGAAACAGAGAAGCTTCTGCTGAGAGTGAGTTCAATCATTTTATGATGTCAGCTATGTTCTTTACAAATCTTGTACAGAAGAAAGAAGAGAAACAAAAGAAGATTGAGATGTTCTCAATCAGCATGACTGATATTGAAAAAGTCTTAATCTCACAGAAGAAGACTGACTCAAGAACTATACTCTTTGATCATTATCATGAGTTTTTAAATGTGTTTGATCATATGATAACTGAGAAGTTGTCTTTCTTAAGAAGAGAAGACACAGATCATTGAATTGAACTAAAAGAGATAGATGAAAAAGAGTCAAAAGTATTCTGAGATCCTTTATACAACATGATGAGAGAGAAGATACTAGTATTGCACAAGACATTAACAGAACTTTTGAATAAGCAGTTCATATAAGTCAGTAACTCATTTGCTGCAGCATCTGTTTTATTTATATGAAAGTCAGAAGATGAACTTTGATTCTGTGTGAACTATTGTGATTTGAACTGAATCACTTAAAAGAATCATTACTTTCTTTCATTAATATATGAGACTCTGCAGAACATTGAATGAGCTCAATGATACATTAAGTTGAATGTCATAGCAGCATTTCACAAGATTCAGATTTCTGCAGAGGACAAATAAAAGATGACATTCTGTATGAGGTATGAATTATATGAATAAATGATGACTTCTTTTGAGCTAGCCAATGTCTCAAGCACATTTCAGAGATATATCAACTGAGTCTTGCTTAACTTTTTAGATAAGTTTTGTTCAGTCTATGTGAATGATATTCTTATCTTCACTGATGAGTCTTTGCATCAGCATCAAGATCATGTATGAAGAATCCTACTATGGCTTTGAGAAGCTGACTTACAGATTGACATTGACAAATGTGAGTTTGAAGTCAAGTCAATCAAGTATCTAGAGTTCATTCTGAAAGTTGAAAAGAATGTACAAATGAACTCTCAGAAGATGAAGACAATCATGAACTGACAAGCTTCTAGATCAGTAAAGAAAGTACAGAGTTTCATAGACTTTGCAAACTTTTATTGAAAGTTCATCAAGAACTTTTTTAATTTAATTATGTCAATAATGACTTTCATACAAAAGAACATGTTTTTTAAGTGAACTGAGAAAGCTGATCAAGATTTTAAGAAGTTAAAGACTATGTTCATTTCAGTGTCAATTCTAGTTCTGTTTGACCATACACATACAACTGTGATGAAAACAGATTTCTCAGGTTGATGCATAGATGAAATTCTGTTGCAGTTAATAAACAATGTGTGAAGGCTCTGTGCCTACTATTTAAAGAAGAATGCACCTGCAGAGTGCAATTATGAGATTTATGATAAAGAGATGCTGGTCATCATACAATGCTTGAAAGAATGAGACACAGAATTGAGAAGTGTGTCAAGTTTTCAGATTCATACAAATCACAAAAATCTGAAATACTTTATGACAGTCAGAAAGCTTACAGAGCGACAAATGAGGTGGTCTTTAATTCTGTTGCAATACAACTTCTTCATACTATACTTACTGAGCAAGCAGAATGAGAGAGCAGATGCTCTATCAAGACAGAAGTAGAATGTGTCAATGAACCTCTCAGACAACAGAGTACAACATTGTACAACACAGATAATACATTCTGAGATGATAAGCAAGCCTATACAGACTGCCTCAATGACAGTAGCAGACATATTGATCTCTGTGCTTGTACAAGATCAGAACTTGTTCAGTGAGATCACAGACCTCAAACAGATGTGAGTGAATGCTGAAGCAGAAGATGAGTCATACAATGAGCTTTGTCAGACAATTTGTGAGAAATGAAGATCATTTTCTACTGTTTTAAAAGTGAGAGTATTCATAACAAAATGCTTCTTGAGTGATGAAGAAAAGCTACTCTTTCACAAAAGACGCTGAGTGCTGTCATCAAAATCTCTTTGTACAGAACTGATTCAGTATACACATGACTCAACAATAACTGAACACTCAAAAAGAGATGTAACTGATGCTCTCTTATCATAACAGTTCTTTTGACCTGAGATGCTACAGAATGTCTGTACATTCTGCTGAAATTGTGACAAATGTTGTACAAACAACAGCTGAAAAGACCGCTGACAAGGCTTTTTGAAGCCTCTACCTGTATCAGAGCGAATTTGGTGAAAGATATTCATCAACTTTGTAGTAGATTTACCGTCAAGTGAGGGTTGTACAAACCTTCTGATAATTATGAATTGTTTTAACAAGGGGGTAATACTTAAACTGTGCAAGAATATGACTGCAGAATGAGTGGCTCAGACATTTGTACAACATTGCTACTGAGCTCATGAGCTCTTTATTGCAATAGTCTCAGATCAAGGCACTCAGTTTGTGAGCAGCCTATGAAAAAGAGTCTGTCAACTTTTAAAGATTGTATGAAGAATGTTCACAGCATATCACTCAGAAACTGACAGAGCAACTGAGTGAATGAATCAGAATGTTGAGCTGTACATTTGTATGTTCTCAAATTATAGTCAGAACAATTGAACAAGCCTGCTTCTCATGGCTGAGCTAGTCATAAACAATCATAACTCTGTCTCAACAGAAGTGAGCCTCTTCTTCTTGTCTCATGAGTATCACATGAAGCCTCTACAACTACTTGAGAAGTTGAAGCCTGTATGATCTGCAAAAAGTTCAGTACAGAAAGCTGATCAGATTGTACAAAAGATGAAAGAAGCCACAGAGTGAGCACAGATGACTATGGCTCTCACTCAGCAGATACAGAAAGAAACAGTGAATTAAAAGAGACAGCAGTCTTATGACTTCAAGAAAGAAGACAAGATCTGACTAAATCTTAAGAACATTCATACAAATCATCTGTGCAAGAAGTTTGATGTGAAGAATGACAAGTACACCATTGTTAAGAAGATCAATTCACATTCTTTCTGTTTAAACACACTGCTGAGTATTCATAATGTGTTTCACTCAGTCATGCTTCAATCAGCAGTCATGAACACTCTCTCTTCTCAGCATACAACAGACTCACAACTCTTATCACAAATTGTAAGTGATGAAGAAGAGTTTGAGATAAAGAAGATTCTGAAGAAGAAATTTGTATGACATAAAGAAGAATTCAAGAAGACGTACTTGATAAAATGAGTCAGTTATACCTGACTCACATGAGAACTGACGTCCGTTCTGAAAGACACAGTGATGTTAGACCAATGAAAGTTAATGCAATCTGAGTTGATTAACTCTTAACCATACACAAGAAGGTTGAGATGCTTCATGAGTTCAGAGAATTGTATGAAGTTCAAAATTTAGTGTTGAATTTATTTGATTTATTTCTATACTAATTACTAATGATGCCTTCTTGATTTCGCTGAAGCTACTTGTTCTGAGCATTGCAAAGAGATGAGGTACATTGCTCAGATGTCACACACAGCTCATATGACTAGGCTCTATAAGTGTCACACACAGCCTGTATGACTAGACAAGCACAGCCTGTATGATTAAACAAGCACAGCACAAAGAAGAAAGAAGAGTTGTACGTACCTAAGGGGCGACATAGATGATGACCGCCCTCATTGACAGTGTCAATGTAATTTGCCTTGACTGAGCAGCAGGCTCACTCTTATTGACATTGTTGTTGTTCTCATCATTCAAAATGACAATGAGAATGTCATTGTTGTGTACAGAACAGCAAGCAGCGTGGTCACATCATTTGCAGTTATCACAACATTTACTGAAATGTTTTGATGTACAACAACATTTCAAAAAAAGTGTCATACTGTGTGTCTGACAGTTGATACAACTGATAGAAATCAACACACTCTGACTCTGAATCAGGATTGCATTGATGTACAATGAATGATGAGTTCTTATCTGATTCAATGTGATACATTGTTGTACAAACAAGACGTTCACATTGAGCAGCACAATGATGATTCTTGTTTGAGAAAAGTGAGTGTACTGAGTGAGCTGCTGCTGATCAACAAAGAGAACTAAATCAACATTAACACCTGCAAGGGCAAGGGCGGCAACATATGCATTGTAAAGAATGAGAGCCCTGTGAGCTGTCAGCTTTGAGATATGTACCTGTATGACACTTACATTGTTGTTGTTGTTGATGTTGTTGCTGCTGAGCTTGTTGTACAAGAGTCAGTGCTGACATATTCAATCAAGAAAGGTTTCACATACAAAAGTTGTGAGTGAAGAAGTTGAAGAAGAAAGAAAAAGAGAAGTTGTATGTGAGGTGAGAGGTTTATAACTCACTTCACTGACAGATAAGCTCAAGTGAATTGTCAAAGGAAACCACGCAAGCAATGAACAAATTTTCATCTGCAAACCTTACTCATACAAAGCAGGCAAACATGTGTCAACAGACATTAACAATCATACAACAACCTTTTCAGAGACTTAAGACACAACCTTGAAGAGAAAGAAAGAGGTGATGTCATGAGTTGAACTCATACTAAGGTCTTATGATCTAGTTGCTTACTAAGACCCTAAGACTAAAGCATATTATCTTTTCGCTTCTGTATGAAGCTCTTCTTTTTTTCTTCATAGTATTCTTCTTGTATTTAGAAATTATCAATTGAGCAACAGTCTCATTGCAAACTTGTGACATTAAGTGACAAAACAATGAAGCTTAAGAAAGGCTATAGAAGACTATTCAGTTAAAATCAGATACTGCTCATGCAGTGTTAAAGCTTTTTGTGCTATAAGAAACTTTTGCTTTTTCATTCACCATTCAACTATCAAGTTTTGTGCAGAAGATATTGTCTTAATGAGGTTTATGCTCTCAGAAGATACATCACATCTGCAAACTTACACAATAGTATGTCTTGTAACTGACCCTGCAGCACAATTAGGCATTCAGATCAAATCTCAAACTGAGAAGAACTATGATTATTGTTTCTGACTAATCACTTACTATGATCAAAACCATATTAAGAAGATTAACACTTTTGTGAATGAACTGAGAAATGTTTCAGCTGAGGTGATTAAGAATACACTGAGCAGATATATTGCTTCTTGTTTGATCAGAGGTAAAGAGAAAGAGAAATACATTTAAATCACACTGAGTAAAGGGTGATGAGACTAGATAATGATGACAATGCAAGACATCAGCCTTGAAATCACTCAATAGTGTTTAATTTGTTAAACAAATGATTTGAATGAAACTCTGAATGAACTGAAGATTGATGTTTTGTCAAGATATAACTTCTTTCTTACTGTATTATTGATTGTGTTCACTATCTGCCTTTTAAGCACTAGCGTGATGATGATAAAACAAATACACTATTCAGACAAATTTCTCAATATGTTCACCATATCAAAGAGGTACTGCTTGTCTGATTGACTAATCTTTTTCTCTGCAATGATGAGGTGAAAGAGCTGAAACTTGTGTTAAAATTGATTTGACTCAATCTCTTTTGATTTTATAAAGAAACAGGTAGTGAGATCTGTCAGTGCTGATCATGCAGACAAAACAGAGGCTAGATTGCTGTGATGTCAAAATATCTGATGATTTGACATTGATGTGAGCACTCATATTCACCAAATTCAGAATTGTGGTGCATGACTGTAAGTACTTTAAAACACTGTCAAAATGTGTCTTGTCACTTTTTCAGGCTGATGTCTGCATCTCAGAGACTTTGATCACTATTATGGTATAGAATGACTTTAGTTCTTAAACTGTGTTAACTTTTCTGCTTGTCTGATAGACTGAATTAAATGAGTTAATTGCAGCAGTGATGATGACAAAAGCATGCATCTGTCATGAGTTTGCAATGAGACTGACGCTCAATTGATAATTTCTAAATACAAGAAGAATACTATAAAGAAGAAAAGAAGAGCTTTGTACAGAAGTGAGAAGATAATGTGCTTTAGTCTTAAAGTCTTAGTAAGCAACTAGATCATAAGACCTTAGTATGAGTTCAACTCATGACATCATCTTTTTCTTTTTCTTCAAGATTCTGCTTTAAGTGTCTGAAAAGGTTGTTGTATGATTGTCATTGTCTGTTAACACATGTTTGTCTGCTTTGTATGAGTAAGGTTTATCAATAAAAAATTTCATGTTTGCTGACACATGGTTTTCTTTGACAATTCACTTCAGCTTATCTGTCAGTGAAGTGAGTTATAAACTCTCTCATCTTTCTTCTCAAATCTCTTTTTCTTTCTCTTTCAACTTCTTCATCATCATCTTTTGTATGTGAAATCTTTTTTGATTGAATATTTCAGCACTGACTCTCATATGACAAGCTCAGCAGCAACAACAACAACAACTATCAGCATGTAAGTGTCATACAAATATGTGTCTCTGAGCTGACAACTTATAGAGCTCTTGTCTTGTACAACACTTCTGTTGTTACTTTTGCTCTTGCAAATGCTGATGTTAATTCTGTTCTTGAGATTGATCAACAGCAGCTCACTTTGTATGCTCACTTTTCTCAGATTATGGTCATTCTCACTCTGTTCAGTGACAATGTTCTGTTTGTACAAATCTGTATCACATTGTAGCAGATGAGAACTCATTGATCATTGTACATCAATGCAATTCTGATTCAGAATTGAGACATGTTGATTTCTGACAGTTGTACTGACTGTCAAAAACACAGTATGACGCTCTTTTTAAAATGTCATCATACATCAAAACATTTCAATGAGTGTTGTGACAACTGCAAGTGACATGATCATGCTACTCACTACTTTGTACGCAACAATGATGTACTCATTGTCATCTCAGACAATGAGAACAACAACAGTGTCAATGAAGGTGAGTGCATTGCTAAACTGAGACAAATTGCATCAGTCTCACTGCTGATGAGGGCAGTCATTATTGATCTCAACCTTTAAATACATATGACTTCTTTTTTTCTTTTCTTGTGTTGCCTTTAGTATAGGTTTAGTTGTATGAGCTGTGTATGACATTTAAGCTGTATGCCTCATCTCTGTGTGATGCTCAGAACAAATAGCTTTGATGAAATCAAGAAGGCATCATTAGTAATTAGCATAGAAATAAATCAAATAAATTCAACACTAAATTTTGAACTTCATACAATTTCTCAAACTTATAAAGCATCTTAGTCTTTTGTGACATAATCTCACTCTTCAAACTTCTGATGTGAACAAGATCTTTGAAGGTCTTTTTGTGTACAGTTAAGATTTAGTCATCTCAGATTGCATTAACTTTCATTGATTTAACATCACTGTGTCTTTCAGAGTGAATGTCAATTCTCATGTGAGTCAGATATAATTGACTCATTTCATTAAGTACTTCTTCTTGAATTCTTCTTTACATCATACAAATCTTTTCTTCAAAATCTTCTCTATCTCAAACTCTTCTTCATCACTTACAATTTGTGACAAAGATTGTGAATTTGTCATACACTGAGAAGAAAGAGCATTCATGACTGTTAACTGAAGCATGACTGAGTGAAACACATTATAAATACTCAACAGTGTGTTCAAACAAAAGAAATGTGAGCTGATCTTCTTAACAATGATGTACTTAACATTCTTTGCATTAAACTTCTTGCACAGATAATCTGTATGTATGTTCTTAAGATTTAGTCAGATCTTGTCTTCTTTCTTGAAGTCATAAGACTGCTGTCTCTTTTAATTCATCATTTCTTTCAGTATCTGCTGAGTGACAGTCATAGTCATCTGTGCTCACTCTGTGACTTCTATCATCTTTTGTATGATTTGATCAGCTTTTTGCACTGAACTTTTTGCAGATTGTACAGACTTCAACTTCTCAAGTAGTTGTAAAGACTTCATGTGATACTTATGAAACAAAAAGAAGAGATTCATCTCTGTTGAGATGAAGTCATGATT